>ERZ779932.506-NODE-506-length-18329-cov-5.450586_pt1 | contig 18329 bp, 7 predicted proteins | sample MGYA00511064_ERZ779932 | MGnify/ENA primary metagenome ERZ779932 (study PRJEB29588, sample SAMEA1966821) | human gut metagenome | biome: human gut; feature: human-associated habitat; material: faeces | place: Denmark | collected 2008/2010 ...
CCGATGAAACCGGCTCCTCCGGTAATGATGATATTTCTTTTAAAATCCATGATGTGCTGCATTATTGATATAAGTTTTCTGAATAATCAAACAACCATTCGGCATCTTTCAGGCGAGGATGATGCTTGTCCTTTTCCGACAGGATGATTTTGTCGGAAGGAATGCGCCAGTTGATGTCGAGGTCCGGGTCGTCCCATGCCAGTGCCCCTTCGCTTTGCGGGGCATAAAAGTTGTCGCATTTATATTGGAAAATAACTTCCGGCGAGAGCACGCTGAAGCCGTGGGCAAAACCGCGGGGAATGAGTAGCTGCTGCTGATTTTCACCTGAGAGGCGGACGGCGACGTGTTGTCCGTAAGTCGGCGAATTGCGGCGGATGTCCACGGCGACGTCCAATACTTCGCCGGAGATGACGCGCACGAGTTTGGCCTGTGCGTGTTCGCCTTTCTGGAAATGCAGGCCGCGGATGGTGCCATAGCTCGAAAACGACTGGTTATCCTGTACGAAGTCATAATGCAGGCCGTTTTGTTCAAACTCTCTTTTGCTGTAGCTTTCAAAAAAGTAGCCGCGGGTGTCGGTAAACACGCGCGGGGTGAGGACGTACACGCCCTCAAGTTTGGTTTTAGTAAAGATCATGATTTTCCTCATATACTTTTTTCAGATATTCCTTATAAGGCACGCCGTCTTTGAGCCTGCTTATCAGCCTTTGCATTTGTGCGGCGTCGATAAAGCCCTGACGGAAAGCGATTTCTTCAATGCAGGCGAGTTTCAGCCCCTGGCGCTGTTCAATAATCTGCACGAACTGCGACGACTCCATCAGGCTGTCGGGCGTGCCGGCATCGAGCCAGGCGTTGCCGCGCTTCAGGGGGATGACGTTCAGGCGCCCTTCGTTGAGGTAGAGCCGATTTAAATCAGTGATTTCCAGCTCGCCGCGTTTGGACGGCTTGAGCGAGGCAGCTTTTTCCGCGACGTCTGAGGGATAGAAGTACAGTCCGGTTACGGCATAGTTGGACTTTGGCTTTTTCGGCTTTTCTTCAATGGACACGACACGCTTTAAGCTGTCAAATTCAATGACGCCGAAACGTTCGGGGTCGGAAACGTGATAGCCGAAAACGGTGGCGGCGTTGTCTTCTTCCTGTATCAGGGTGCGGTAGCAGTTCATCTGCGACTGGATGTAAAAAATGTTGTCGCCCAGTATCAGGCAGACTTTGTCGTTGTTGATGAAATCGCGGCCGAGAATAAAGGCTTCGGCAATACCGTTGGGGGCGTCCTGCACTTTGTATTGCAGATTTAAGCCAAGTTCCGAACCGTCGCCGAACAGACGTTCGATATTCGGAGTGTCGTGCGGCGTGGAGATGATGAGAATGTCGGTAATGCCGAACAGCATCAACACGGACAGCGGGTAGTAAATCATCGGCTTGTCATAGACCGGCAGCAGCTGTTTGGAAACGCACTGGGTCAACGGATAGAGCCGGGTGCCGGAGCCTCCGGCGAGGATGATGCCTTTCATGGAATTACTCCTTTTCTTGGTGGGTGGGCATTGGTGTTGTCTCAGAACCGGACGCCGGAGCGGCCGTTTCGGGGCGGACAGCGCCGAGTGCCGGAGTTGAGGTATCAGAGGAGGCGGCGCTTGAGATTGGGGTGCCGGGTGCCGGAGCTTGAGCCGGAGCAACACCGGAATCAGGTGCAGCGGACTGTTTCAGAATATCTGCCGAACTCTGCATCCGGGAGCGGCTGGTTGCCTGTTGCGAACGGGCAGATGCCTGCCTTGAGCCGGGCGACGTATGCTGCGGCGTTTCTGCGGTGTTTTCAGGCAGAAGCGACAGGAAAGGCTTTATCTGCGCGAAACTTTCTTCCCCTTTATAGCTGTTTTCCAAGCCGAAAGCGAAGATATAGGGGATTTTGGCGGCGAAATCACGTCCGGATTGCGCCAGTTCGGGATTCTTTTGCAGATAAGACTTGTAGTCTTCGGTTTCCTTAATCTTATTGCGCAACAAGCCGCTGCGGCGTGAAAACAGGCGGTAGTAGCTGATAATCAGGTATACGCTCAAAATCATCAAAACGGCATAGAAATTTGATGTATATATTGCGAGCCAACCGGCCGTCCACAGTACGCACAGCGCGGCAAAGGCCTTGACGGCAAGGGTAACGGCATTGCTTTTGAAGCGCAGCATAAAGAGCATTATGTACGGGAAGAGCAGCGCCGTAAAAGCAATAATAATCCAAAACGTATTCCAGGGGGAAACGGCGAGCAAAGCCGAACCGACAATGCCGCAGACCAGCATAGCGAGGCTGAATATAAGATACAGCGCATTCAGCTTCAGCTTAAAGAGGTGGAACTGCCTGTATGCGGCGTAGCGCAGAGCCCTGTATGCCCGTTCGAGCTTCAGCCGGGATTCGGGAGTTGCCGGGAGTGAGGTTTCCTGTCCCGGGAAGAGGCAGGCGACAAGCTTTTGTTCGGCAGGGGAAAGCTTTTTAAGATTATCGGTCTTTTTGATTAAGACGGCTCCGTTTTCTCTGGCGCGCAGTTCCAGAACGTTTTTGGCGCAGAGGTTCAGGATTTCCGCGCCGAAAGAACGGCGGTCGAAAACGTTGGCGTTTAACAGACGGAAGATTGCCGGCGTTTTTTTGAGGTAGGCGTTGGTTTTGTCTTTGTTGCGGCGAATCTGCTCAAACGATATCCGATAGGAGAGCAGGATTGCCAGCAGGGCGAAAAGGGCAAACAGGCTGGCGCCGTAGTCGTGAATAAACCACTGGTATTTTTTGGAGAAGTCCGGCGGGAGCAAAGTTCCTTTTTCCATGGTCAGGAAGATGTGGATATCCTCGCCGACGCCGAGCGCTTCCGTATCGGCAAAGCCGAGCGAGTTTGACGCCAGCGTGTTGATGGTAACGCGCCGGTTGTCCAAACCGCCGCGGGTGCTGGCAACGGCGTTTTGGGCGACAAAGCTTTTGTTGGACGGCAGGAAAACGACGGCGTTGGCCGAGCCGACAACGTTTTTCAGCGTTTTGGCGGTAATGTCCCAGTACAGTTCATCAAAATTGTCATAGAACCATACCGCGCGGTCTATCAGGTATTTGAAACGATATGTATAAATTCCGGTCGGCAGGTTCAAAGGCTCGTCGGGTTCAATGTGCAGGTAATTGCCGATTTCGGTCATGTGGTAGGGCTTTTCCTCGCCGTTGACGGTTACGGATTCAAGCGTGATATCGGTCCGGCGCCGGTCGCCGTTACGCGAATAGTTGTATTTGGGCAGAATGCGGAAAAAGCCGTTGGGAAAACTTTCGTTGTTGGATATGAAAATAAATTCTTCGGTTACGCGGAGCAAACCGGTCGGCTCAATCTTTATGGTGGTCAGGACATAGGGAAAATGCTCATCGGCCGGGGCAAGGATTTCCCGGCTGTCGGAAAGCTTTACCGTAACATACGGGAAGTCGGGCACAAACGGCCGGGCTTCGTCGTTTTCGGTTTCTTTCAGGCGATAAAACGTGCCCTGCAGCTCGACATTTTCGTTTATCGTGTCGCCGACGCTTCCCGCATTGCGCATGCTTTCGCGATATATTTTTTCGTAAGCAGAAAGAGTTGCTTCTTCCTTTTGTTTTATTTCGTCGGGATTAACGATGCTGGTAGCGGAGGGAATGGCGGCTTCGTTGGGGTCAATGTCGGCAGGCGTTGTCAGGCGCAGGCGTTTGGACAGGTAGGCGCGGACGTCGTTTTTGTTGTTTAAATCCGGCATTTCCTCATAGAGCTTTTTCATTTCGTTCAGGCGCTTTTCCGGATTGACCGGCAGAATATCAAGCGGCGCGGACGCGCTGCGGACTCCGGCGGAAACGGTATACGGCGCAGCAAACAGCCACGCTGCCAGCAAACGGATAAAAAAACTCTTCATATCTTTTCCTTCAAGGTTGCGGAACATTGCGTTTTATGGTATCAACCAGCATAAATATATTTAAGTATAAAGACAAGAAGTTAATTTTTTTAAAAGGGGATAACTATGAAGGACGAAAATCTGGCAGGTACCGCCGGAGAGACGAACGGCGGCGGGATTGCGGCGATTATTCTCGGTGCGGGAAAAGGGACGCGGATGAAATCCGACCTGCCGAAAGTGATGATGCCGGTGTGCGGCAAGCCGATGATACGCCATATTATTGATACGCTGGAGAAAATCGGCGTAAAGGATGTCGTAACGGTTGTTTCTCCCGACGGAGATATGGTGAAAAACGAAACTGCGCCGTACAGGACTGCAGTGCAGGCGGAACAGCTTGGCACGGGACATGCGGTCAGGTGCGCCGAAGAAGCGCTGAAAGGCGGTTTTGACGGGCCGGTGCTGGTGATTTTCGGCGATACGCCGCTGATTACCGAAGAAACCTTTTTGAAAATTGCAGACAGAATCCGCAAAGGCTACGCCGTTGTTGTGCTCGGGTTCAGACCCGGAGATCCGGCTCGGTACGGACGCCTGAAGATGAGCGGAACGGAGCTGACAGGGATTGTCGAATATAAAGATGCAACGGAAGAAGAACGGAGCATTGATTTCTGCAATTCCGGGTGCATGGGATTTGACGGGCATTATTTATTTAAAATTTTGGCACAAATTGACAATGAAAATGCGGCAAAGGAATATTATCTTACCGATGCGGTCAAAATTGCGCGCGGAATGGGACTTAAATGCACCGCGATTGAGGGCAATCCGAAAGAGGTCGCCAGCGCCAATACGCGCGAGGAGCTGGCCTTGCTGGAGGAATTTTATAAGGAAAGGGAAAATTGGGCAAAGCGTTAAAGGAATACTGGTTCGGCATTCTACTGCTGACGGCGGCGCTGTTGTTTTTGATATTTGCGGCGATTGTTGCCGCTGCGCCGCATGACGATGCAAAAATGCGCGGTTTTACACCCTGCACTTACCGGCTGGCGCAGGAACTCAGCCTGCAGGGAGCCGGGCGCCGGATTTGGGGCGTGCTGGGTGCCGTCGGCGAAAGTTATGTCTGTTATGCGGGCGTTGTTGCGGACGGCGTCGGGCTTTGGCTGGACGGCAAACAGCTGGCGCCATGGAGCAATTATTTTTTCGAATCGGAGAATTTTAAGATTCCGCCGGAATTAAGCGAACCGTTTTCGGAAGATTTGTTAAAGGCGAACCGGCTGGACGGCAGGGAAACCAGCGGAGATTTGTGGCAGGAGAAGAAGTGAGCCGGCAGAAAGGCATAAGTGCCGGCGGGAGGAGATGATGCCGGCAGAGAGATATAAAGGCCGGCAGGAAGGCAAATGAACCGGAAAACGGGCTGCAGCTGCGGCCGGACATATAGTTGTAAGGAGTGTAAGAATATGGAAAATAAAGAGAAAATGCCGGAATGGGATTTATCTGAATATTATAACGGGGTTGATGACCCGAAAATCGGCGAAGACCTCAACGCGTATGCCGACAAAGCGGCAGCTTTTGCGGCGAAGTACCGCGGCAAAGTAGCGGGGCTTGACGGCGCGGCGTTTGTTGCGGCCTTGAAAGAGCTGGAAGAAATGAGCCGTATTGCATCCAAACTCGGCGGGTATGCGAGCCTTAACTCTTCGACGCATTTGACTGATGCGAAGGCGTCGGCTCTCTACCAGCGCGTGGTTGAAGGGTTGAACGACGCGGGAAAGGATCTATTGTTTTTTGCTCTTGAATATAACAAGCTGGACAAGGCGGCGGAAGAAAAGCTTTTGGCTGATGAACAGGTACGCTTTTATCTGCCGTATTTAAAACGGGTGCGGAAGTTCAAGCCCTACGAGCTGTCGGAGGAAGTTGAAAAAACGCTGCTGGAAAAAGATGTAACGTCCGGTTCGGCATGGGTTCGCCTGTATGAGGAATTTATGGCACGGCTGTCGTATTCGGTGGACGGCAAAAGCTATAACGATGCGCAAATCAGCCGCCTGTGTCTCAGTCCGGATGCAGAGTTGCGCGAAAAGGCCGGCAAGGAGATTAACAATGTTTCCAGAGAAAACAGCTTTGAGGCGGGCTATATCTATAATATGATTATGAAAGACAAGGCGGTTGAAGATGAAAAGCGCGGGTTCAAGCTGCCGATGTCGTCACGCAATTTGTCGGAAGAAGTCAGCGACGAAACGGTGGAAAATCTGGCGCAGACGGTGCGGGACAATTATGAAAACATCGCCTGGCGCTTTTACAAGATAAAGGCGAAACTGCTCGGTGTGGAGAAAATCAAATATTGGGACAGAAATGCGCCGCTGCCGCTTGAAGATGACAAGGAATATACGTGGGAAGAAGCCGTTAAGACGGTTTTGGATGCGTACCATGCCTTTTCGCCGAAACTGCATACGATTGCGCGTGAGTTTTTTGATAAACCGTGGATTGATGTGGCGCCGAAAGACGGCAAGCGCAGCGGAGCTTTTTGTTCGGGACCGCTGACCGAGGAGCATCCGTTTTTGCTGCTGAATTTTACCGGCAAGCGCAATGACGTATTGACTCTGGCACATGAGCTTGGTCACGGGTGCCATCACCAGCTGCGGCGGCAAAACGGTGTCCTGAACGAGACGACGCGAATGACGACCGAAGAGGTGGCGTCGGTGTTCGGCGAAATGCTGGTGTTCCAGTCGATGCTCAACAATGCGAAGACCGACAATGAGAAAATTGCGTTGCTGGCGATGAAGGTCAATGATATGATTAATACGGCAATACGCCAGATTGCGTTTCATTTTTTTGAAACAAGGGCGCATAACGAGCGTAAAAACGGCGAGCTGCCCGTCGAACGGCTGAACGAAATCTGGCTGGAAGAGATGAAAGCAAGCTTGGGGCCGTGGGTAGAGGTAGATGAAAACTCCGCCTATATTTGGGAACAGGTCGGGCATTTCTTCTTTTTGCCGTTTTATGTATATGCTTATTCTTTTGCCGATTGCGTGGTCAATTCGCTGTACTGGCTGAAGCTGCAGAACAAGGTTGAAAATTTTGAGAACAAGTATTTGGAACTGTTGTCCAAAACGGCTATCGGTGATTATAAGGAGATTTTCGCACCGTTCGGGCTGAACCCGGAGAGCAGGGAGTTCTGGCAGGGCGGATTAAATCTGATAGGCTATTATCTGGATCAGCTGGAAGAACTGGCGGACAAAATGCCTGAGAAGTAAATAGCAGCTGTTTTGTGAAGAAAAGGAAAATCCAGTGTCCGTGGGCGCTGGATTTTTTATGTTATGGTTATGGGACGTATTTTTTGTGTTGGGCTGCGATATTGGCGCATTGGCGTGGGTTTGGACGCGGACAGGGAGGAGGAATGAGAGAGAGGGGTGTGGTGGGAGCGACTGGCACCGGGTTATAGAAGGGGCAGAGTTGCGCCTGAAGGCTCGCGCGCAGGGGGTAGGGTTTTGCGCAGAGGGAAGGGCGCGGTGTTTTGGGTGTAGGGCGGGCAGGCGCGAGGTCTACGCGTTTGGGGCACGCGCAGGCGTGGTGTGCGCGCGTTAGGGTCTACGCGTTTGGGGCACGCGCGTTTGTGGTGCGCGCGTATGAGGTCTACACGCTTGGGGTGTGCGCAGGCTTGGTGTGTGCGGGCGTATTATCAGAACTTGTACTTGACGCCGAGGTCGAAGAGCTGAGGGTCGTTCTTCTGTATGAGCCGGTTGTACTTGGCGTAAAGAGCGATATCCTTATACTCGTAATCAAGGGCAGCTTCGAGGACGGCGCGGTCGCGCTGATAGAGGTTTGCGTCGTCGCGGATGTAGTACCATCCGGAGCCTGAGCTGTGTCTGGCCTTGATGTCGTCGAAGGGCGAAGCGAATTCGTGGTAATAGACGCCGCCGACCTTAAAGGCGAACTTGCCGTACTTTTCGGTTTTGACTTCTTTTTTGAGGAAGAGGCCGATACCGGCTTCGACGGAGAGGTTGTGCGTCTTTTTGGTAACGAGGTCGTTTTCGCCGTTTCCTTCGTCAAATCCGTCTTCGGTATAGCCGAGGGCGTTGAGCATAAGGGCGGGTTCGAGTTCGGCGTAGCCGTTGAGGTCAACGGTGTAGCGGAGTTCGTTGGTAAGGCCGTAGAAGAAGTCGGTGATGTCCGATTCCCTGTCGGAGCCGCGGTCGTATTCGCCGTAACCGTAGCCGAGGCTTAAGACGGAAGCGAGGCGGAGGTTGTCGGTAAATTTGTGGAGCCAGGGCATAAAGACGGTAACGATGTTGAGGTCGCGGTCGCCGCCGTCGTCATAGCTGGTTGAAATTTTGGTATAACCGATACCGAGGCCGAGGCGGTTTTTATTATCAATCCTCTTGTCGCCAAAGGTATACATGGAGTTGGCGGAGAGGTCGTAACCGGAGAGGTAGCTCTTGTTGTCGGTTTCAAGGTTATAGTTGTCATAACCGGCGATAACGCGGTAAGGCTCGTCGGACGGTTTCAAGATGGTGTCGGCCATATTGCGGTTAAGGCTCCGGAGCACCTGGAAGTTCTCGTCGGCGAAGTTGGTGAGGGTATTGAGGCCGGCCTTGTCGGCAATGCTGAGGGCAGCGCCGGCGTCGGAAGAAGCGCCTTTGATATCGTCATACATGCCTTCAAGGTTGCCTTGTTTGTAGTTCTGTTCAAGATATTCGCCGAGGGAGGCGTTTTGCGCAAACTCGTTGAAGTTTCTGCGGTTGAGGACGACGTCATAGCCGCCGGAAGCGTTTTGCTTTTTCTCGGCTTTGAAGAGGGCAGATTCTGAGGAGAGGTTCAAGCCGTCGGCGTTTTCGGTTTTGAGGCTTCCTTTCTGGACATAGGTATCCTGATTGCCGCCCATGACGGTGGAAGAACCCGCGGCGAGGTCGCCTTTGAGGCTTTCGGCTTCATAAACGCCGCCGTCTTCAAGGTAGATTTTGCCGCCGAGGGCGTCGAGGTCGGCGTCTCCGGAGAAGCTCATAAGGCTGTAATTGCGGAGTTTTGCCCCGTTGAGAGTAATGCCGGAACTGCCTTCGCGGACTTCGCCGTTGACGGTGATGGTGCCGAAGTTGTTGACGACGGCGTCGGAAGAATTTTCATCAATAAAGATGCCGTGCGCCTGTCCGTCGGGCGAAGAGTTGACGGTGATGGTGCCGGTTTCGGTGTTGGTTACCGTGGTGCCCTGACCGTCTTTGACGTAGATGCCGTAGGCGTTTTGCCCTTCAACGTCGATGGAACCTTCGTTGGTGATGGTGTTTTGGCCTTCGCCATAGATGCCGTAAGCGTTTTCGGCGTTTCCGGAGATGGCAACGGAGCCTTTGTTGATGACGGTGCCGCCGATGTTGGAGTAGATGCCGACGGCATCACCGCCGTTATAACTCTTGATGGCGACGGATGCGCCGGTGTCATTGGTAACGGTGCCGGAGGACGAGCCGTACATGCCGTACGCCGTGCCCGTGCCGAAGTGGCTGATGGTGATGCGCCCGATGCCCCCGTTTACGCTGTCCGTCGTGTTCTTTATGTTCGCTCCGTTCTTTATGCCGTATACCTCTCCGCTCTCTTCTGCGCTGCTTGTAATGTCTATGGCGGTTTGATTTGTCAGAGTAAGCTTGGAGTTGAAAGCATTTTCAGATATACATGTGCCGTTATCTTCAATATATCCCTCTTTACAAGAGTCAATACCATATTTTCCTTCACATTGCGAACAGTTGGCTCCGGTCGGGCAGCTGTTGTACGAAAATCTGCTGTCGCAGGCGCAAGTACCGTTAGTCAGGATATATCCTTTGCTTGCATCGCAGCTGATGACATATTTACATCCTGAAACGCTGTCCGTTCCGCAGGAAGAAGCTCCGGTCGGGCAGGAGTCAAAGCCGGAAGTATTGTTGCAGGTGTATGAACAGGTGAAACACTGGGTGTCGCCGGAATATGCACCGGTATTTTCCGTTCCGACATTGGCATAGCTGCTGGTGGTACATGCGGTTGTCTGGCCGCTGGAGCAGGTTTTGGGATCACATTTGCCGCATACTTTACCACCGGAAGTGCCGCTGGAAGAGAAAGTCCAGCCGTTAGCTTTTGATGTTCCGCAGTTATCAACGGACTGATAGGTTGTGCTGTAGCCAGAGGGGCAACTGGTCGATCCGGTTTGTTTCCAACATCCTGATCCGCTGGCACTTTCTGTACAAGTATAGCCGCCTTCCTGACAGGTTGCTTGACTGGTGAACGGATAATCGGACGGGCATTGGGCACCGGTGTAGCAGGCTACCGGAGAGGTAATAGAGTTGGTGCAGGTTTTGCCGCTCGGGCAGCTGCCGGCCGTCCAACCGGAAGCGCAGGAATAAGTGCATTTATAGCAGGTGTTGCTGCCGACAGTGGTCGTTTCCTGATTGTAAGTATAGCCGGTTCCGCCGGAGCAGGGCGTTGTGCCGTTGTTATACTCGGACGGACAGCTTTGCGAACCGTTGCGGATGTAGCAGGTTTTGCCGTTTTCAGTAGTGGTAGTGCATGTATAGCCGCCATTAGTGCAGTTGGTCTGGCTGGCAAAGGCATTTGATTCGTTACAAGCATAGCTGCATTCGTAGCAGGGGGTATTACCCTGGAAAGAGCCGGTTTCCTGCGCCGAACCCGTGGTATAGGTACCGTTATTGCAGGTTTGGCTGGTACTGGAACCGACAGGGCAGGTTTTGGCAACGCATTCGTTGCAGGCGGTGTTTCCGGCATAATCTACACGGTTAATCGTCCAGCCGTTGATACCGGTTGTCTGGCAATCGGCAGCGCTGGTGATGTCTGTAGACCCGGTATCGCAGGTTCTTGCTGTGCACAGGCCGCACGCGGTGTCGCCGGCATAACCGTTAATGCTGAAGTTCCAGCCTTCGCTGCCGCCGACGCCACAGGAAGAAACGCTGGTGTTTGAAGTGGATGCGCCGTTGGTGCAGGTTTTGGCTTCACATTTACCGCATACCTGTCCGCCGGAGGTGCCATTTGAAGAATAATTCCAGCCTTCGGGGTGAGCTTTGCCGCTGCAGTCTTCCAGCCCGGCAGTGTAGCCGGACGGACATTGAGAAGCAGATCCTCTGAGCCAGCAGGTCTTTCCGTTTTCTTCAACCTGCGTGCAGGTGTAGCCGCCTGCCTGACAATTGCTTTGTTCGGCAAAGGCTGTTGATTCGTTACAAGCGTAAGTGCAGAGATAGCAGATGCTGTCACCGGCGGCGCCATGTTCCGTTTCGCTGGCAACTTTGGTATAGGTTCCGGCAGAGCATCCGGCTGTCGTCGAGCCGTCCTGACAGGTTTTGGCTGTACATTTGCCGCATTGTTTGCCGCCGGACGTGCCGTTGAATTCAACCTTCCAACCATTAGTTCCGCCAACGCCGCAGTCGGCAGGAGTCTGAATTGCGGTGTCATAGCCGGCAGGGCATTGTGAAGCGGCGCCGGGAACCCAACACTGATTGGCTGCCTGCGTACAGTCGTATCCCGGGTTGGCCAGTTCGCACGCCTGTTGCGTGTCATAATTACCGGCAGAGGTGTCGCAGCCTTTTTTCTGATAGCATTGTACCGGAGAGGTAATCGTATCACAGGTCAGACCGGCGGGGCAGCTTCCTGCGTTCCAGCCCGGTGCACATTCATAAGCGCATTTGTAGCAGGTGTTGAAGCCTTGCTGAACAGAGTCCTGCGTGGTGGTGTAACCCTTGTCGCTCGGAAGGCACGGTTTTGTATCCGGATAGTCAACCGGGCAGGTTTGCGAGCCGGTACGTTTCCAGCATCCGGAACCGTTGGCGCTTTCAGTACAGGTGTAACCGTCAGCTTCGCACAGTCCTTTATCAGTGAAAGGATAATCAATCGGGCAGCCGGTTACCTGATAGCACTGAACCGGGCTTGTAATCGTATTGCAGGCTTTTCCTGCGGGGCAGGTTCCGGCACTCCAGCCCGGGGCGCAGGTATAGGTACATTTGTAACAGGTTATGTTGTTAACGGATTTACTGTCCTGATCGGTAACAAATCCGTTTCCGCTCGGCCGGCAGGGCGATGTGCTCGGATAGTCGACCGGGCAAACGGGGTCGTCTCCGCCGTCATCGTCATCAAGCAGAAAATATGCCCCGGCGGCTGCTCCGGCACCGAGCAGCAAAATGCCGGCCGGAGATATTTTAGTTTTTTCGCCGGCGATTACGGCACAAATCGGATCATTGTCGTCATGACAGGGAACTTTGGTGCTGGCGCCGAATTTGAGGAGAAGGGCGTATGCGTCCCGGTCTTCGGCCTGTTGAGCCAGACATAGCGCAGTATTGCGGTTGCGGTCCTGCAGGTTGATGTAGCGTTTGAACTGCTGCAGCCGCGTTATGTTGCCGGTTTTTGCCCAATTGTACAGGTGCGCAGGGGTCAGGCGCGTGGCAGCTTCGGCAGATGTGCCGGAAATGCAGCAGAATAATGCAAGAATGCCAAGACCAAAACATAAGCGTCTTATTATGTTGTTCATATGTGTCTCCTCTGCCCCGTTGTTTTTGGTTATCATGGTTTTTACCGGGGCAAATCTTAAAATTTTATGCATAAAACCGGCGTTTAAATACACCTTGCCCCATTTCTAACATATAAAATTTTATTTGTAAAGATGTTTTTTGTATAAAATTTGCATTTTAAAGTCTAAATCCGGCGCAAAACGAATCTGTGCCAAAGTTTACGGGAATCGAAAATAAATCTTGTGCGAATCGCTTGTCTTCTTCTATTAACCAAAATGAAATATTTTGTTAACCAATATTTAATATTTGTCTAAAAATTGACAAATCCGGCTCTTATAAAAAAGGCTGCGGAATGTCGGGAGCGATTTTTCAGCGGTGCTGCAATCGGGGGCAGAGAGCGCTCATTCTATAATTTCGCCCTTTTTGATGCCGTAGAGGATGCTGCGCTGCATCCAGCCTTCAATATTGTTTTCAAATTCAAGCTGGCAAAAAGATTGGCCGCAGCGTTTGATTTTGGCGACGACGCCGTTTTCGGCACGGGCAATGACGTCGGAATTAAGGCTGTCTTTTTCATAAATGTTGTTTTCGCCCGGTTCGGTAATCAGCGCATAGCGGGTGTTGGTCAGGAGATTTTTGCGCACCCAGGTTATCGTCCCTTCATAGTCTTTTATTTTGCGCCACTGGTCATATTCGGCAATGATTTCTACCGGGTAGTTCTGCTGCTGGTAAATCCATTCTATCGGGTAGCGGATATTGGGGCCGGAACGGGCGTTTACCTTGTCGGCGCGCATGGCGACAAAACGCGTTTCGTCCGGGTTTAATTCAAGGATTGCCGCGGCGCGGGCATTCATGCAGAGAAAAGATGAAAACAATATGAGAGCGATAACACGCATTTTTTCCTCAGTTAAAATCGGGTTGGTATGTTATATGTTTTCAGTTTAGACGGCGGGAGTTAAAAAAGGATTAAGCAGGGGATAAAAAAGGCTCGCGCGCAGGGGGTAGGGTTTTGCGCAGAGGGAGGGGCGCGGTGTTTTGGGTGTAGGGCGGGCAGGCGCGTTCGTGGTCTACGCGTTCGTGGTCTACGCGTTAGGGTCTACACGCTTTGGGTGTGCGCGTTCGTGGTGTGCGCAGGCGTATTATCAGAACTTGTACTTGACGCCGAGGTCGAAGAGCTGAGGGTCGTTCTTCTGTATGAGCCGGTTGTACTTGGCGTAAAGAGCGATATCCTTATACTCGTAATCAAGGGCAGCTTCGAGGACGGCGCGGTCGCGCTGATAGAGGTTTGCGTCGTCGCGGATGTAGTACCATCCGGAGCCTGAGCTGTGTCTGGCCTTGATGTCGTCGAAGGGCGAAGCGAATTCGTGGTAATAGACGCCGCCGACCTTAAAGGCGAACTTGCCGTACTTTTCGGTTTTGACTTCTTTTTTGAGGAAGAGGCCGATACCGGCTTCGACGGAGAGGTTGTGCGTCTTTTTGGTAACGAGGTCGTTTTCGCCGTTTCCTTCGTCAAATCCGTCTTCGGTATAGCCGAGGGCGTTGAGCATAAGGGCGGGTTCGAGTTCGGCGTAGCCGTTGAGGTCAACGGTGTAGCGGAGTTCGTTGGTAAGGCCGTAGAAGAAGTCGGTGATGTCCGATTCCCTGTCGGAGCCGCGGTCGTATTCGCCGTAACCGTAGCCGAGGCTTAAGACGGAAGCGAGGCGGAGGTTGTCGGTAAATTTGTGGAGCCAGGGCATAAAGACGGTAACGATGTTGAGGTCGCGGTCGCCGCCGTCGTCATAGCTGGTTGAAATTTTGGTATAACCGATACCGAGGCCGAGGCGGTTTTTATTATCAATCCTCTTGTCGCCAAAGGTATACATGGAGTTGGCGGAGAGGTCGTAACCGGAGAGGTAGCTCTTGTTGTCGGTTTCAAGGTTATAGTTGTCATAACCGGCGATAACGCGGTAAGGCTCGTCGGACGGTTTCAAGATGGTGTCGGCCATATTGCGGTTAAGGCTCCGGAGCACCTGGAAGTTCTCGTCGGCGAAGTTGGTGAGGGTATTGAGGCCGGCCTTGTCGGCAATGCTGAGGGCAGCGCCGGCGTCGGAAGAAGCGCCTTTGATATCGTCATACATGCCTTCAAGGTTGCCTTGTTTGTAGTTCTGTTCAAGATATTCGCCGAGGGAGGCGTTTTGCGCAAACTCGTTGAAGTTTCTGCGGTTGAGGACGACGTCATAGCCGCCGGAAGCGTTTTGCTTTTTCTCGGCTTTGAAGAGGGCAGATTCTGAGGAGAGGTTCAAGCCGTCGGCGTTTTCGGTTTTGAGGCTTCCTTTCTGGACATAGGTATCCTGATTGCCGCCCATGACGGTGGAAGAACCCGCGGCGAGGTCGCCTTTGAGGCTTTCGGCTTCATAAACGCCGCCGTCTTCAAGGTAGATTTTGCCGCCGAGGGCGTCGAGGTCGGCGTCTCCGGAGAAGCTCATAAGGCTGTAATTGCGGAGTTTTGCCCCGTTGAGAGTAATGCCGGAACTGCCTTCGCGGACTTCGCCGTTGACGGTGATGGTGCCGAAGTTGTTGACGACGGCGTCGGAAGAATTTTCATCAATAAAGATGCCGTGCGCCTGTCCGTCGGGCGAAGAGTTGACGGTGATGGTGCCGGTTTCGGTGTTGGTTACCGTGGTGCCCTGACCGTCTTTGACGTAGATGCCGTAGGCGTTTTGCCCTTCAACGTCGATGGAACCTTCGTTGGTGATGGTGTTTTGGCCTTCGCCATAGATGCCGTAAGCGTTTTCGGCGTTTCCGGAGATGGCAACGGAGCCTTTGTTGATGACGGTGCCGCCGATGTTGGAGTAGATGCCGACGGCATCACCGCCGTTATAACTCTTGATGGCGACGGATGCGCCGGTGTCATTGGTAACGGTGCCGGAGGACGAGCCGTACATGCCGTACGCCGTGCCCGTGCCGAAGTGGCTGATGGTGATGCGCCCGATGCCCCCGTTTACGCTGTCCGTCGTGTTCTTTATGTTCGCTCCGTTCTTTATGCCGTATACCTCTCCGCTCTCTTCTGCGCTGCTTGTAATGTTGATTTCCCTGGTGTTGGTTAAAGTGAGGCGTGAGGAAAGATCTGTTGCCGTTGCCCGCCAGCAGCCGGAAGCTTCGTCGGCAGTGCATATCGTCTCTTCCGGACATTCGCTTTCGCCGGAATAATAGCCTTTTGCCGTGTCGCAGGCATAAGAGCAGGTGTTGCAGACATTGTCGCCGGACTGGTTTGCGGTCGGGGTCGGCGTGGCAACTTTTCCGGTTTGTTCGGGGCAGGTTACATACTCGCCTTCCGGGCAGGCCTTTGCGTTATCTTTGTCCGGAACAAAGCATCGGTTTTCCAATTTGCAGGTATAGCCGGGATTTGCCTTTTCGCACAATATTGAGGTATTGTAGGAATTTTGCGCTTCATCGCAGCCTTGGATGATGTAGCATTTGCTTTCCGCATCTTGAGTGCAGGTACCGGTGGGGGATACAATTTCGCAGCCTTCTGAGTTTGGATAATATCCGGTGGAGGAACCGCCACACTCGTATTCGCAGCGGTAACATTCGGCATCGCCGGCAAAGTTTCCGGTTGACCTTTCCGTTGTAATCATTCCAGGGGTTTGCGGGCACTGTCCCGATAGATACTGGCCGACGGGGCAGGTTTTGGCAGTTCCTTTGCCGGTACAGCCGTTTTGTACATAGTCGCACTCGTAGCCCGGATTGTAGTTGGTGCAGTCGCGCGGCTTGGTGTAGAAGCCTTTGCTGGTGTCGCACTGGCTGCGTTTGAAACAGCCGGATGCGGAATCTTCGGCGCAGGTGTATTCGGGCTGGGCAATCAGACAGGCGTCGTTGTCTTCATAATACATATTTTCGGTATCGCAGCTATAAGTGCAGGTATAGCATTGCTGCCCGCCGGAGAAGTTTTCGGTCGGTTTTGCTTCAACCGTGTTGCCGGTTTTTTCTTCACAGGAAAGGTATTCCCCGACGGGGCAGTTGCGGACTTCTCCCTGAACGTAACATTCGTTGTCAAGTTTGCAGTAATATCCCGGAAATGCCTTTTCGCAGTCGCTCTGCGAATCATAAAGGTTCTGTTCGGTGTTGCAGGTCTTTGGATAGTAGCAGCCGTTGCTTTCCAGAGAGCATATTTTCTGCGTATGTGCGGTGTTGCAGCTGGATTCGTCCGGATAATAGCTGGCGGCGACGTCGCATTCGTATTGGCAGGTATAGCACTGCTGCTCGCCGGACATATTGCCGGTCGGATCGGAGGAAACCAGTTTTTTGCCGGTGATGACAGGGCATTCGGTGTATTCCTGTTCCGGTTCGGACGGGCAGGGCTTTACTCCGCCTTTGACATAACAGCCGGCGGAAAGGGTACAGCTGTAGCCGTTGTAATACTCTTCGCAGCTTTCCTGTTTATTGTAGAAATGGTTTGCCTCGTCGCAGGTTGAGGTCTTGTAGCAGCCGGAAGGAACGTCCATGGCGCACAGCCAGCCCTGATGAGCAGCGGTGCATTCTGTTTCTTCGGTATAATGTCCGGTATCATTGTTGCAGGCGTAGGAACAGGTGTTGCAACGGTATTCCCCGGCATAGTTGTCGGTCGGGGTCGGCGTGGCGATGTTGCCTTCTTTTTCCGGGCAGGTGACGTATTCATTTTCGGGGCACTCCAGCGCGATGTCTTTGACGTAACAGCCGTCTTCGGATTTGCAGGCGTAACCGGTATTGTTTTGCATACACAACGGCAGGTCTTCGTAATAGCCCTGCTTTTCGTCGCAGCCGGTCGGCGTATAGCATTGCGACAGCCCGTCGAGGCTGCAGGTGCGCCCTTTGTTGTTTGTTGTGCAGAGTTCGTCGCTGGGGTAATAGCGCTCTTCGGCGTCGCATTGGTATTCGCAAGTGTAACACTGGTTGGTTCCGGACATATTTTCGGTCGGGACATACTGGGTCGTGTTGCCGGGTTTGGAGGGGCATTTGCCGGAGGTATATTCATTTTCCGGGCAGGGGGCGGCATCGGTTTTGACAAAGCAGCCGGATTCGGGGTCGGTTTCGCAGATGTAGCCTTTATTGGCATCTTCGCAGACGCCCGAATTGGGGTAATAGCCCTGGTCGGTCAGGCAGGAATAGCTGCAGCGGTAGCAGGCTTCTTCGCCGGCATAATTGCCGCTGGCGATTTCATCAAGCTTATTGCCGGGTTTTTCCGCGCAGCCGCCTTTGGTGTATTCATCCTGCGGACACTGGCGGGCATCGCCTTTGACGTAACACTTGCTGAGCTCATCTTCCTTGCAGAAGTAACCGGTATTGGCAGCCTCGCAGGAGCCGGAGTCATTATAATAATTATTCAGTTCGTCGCAGTCTCCGGCCTTATAACATCCGGACGTTTCTTCAACATAGCAGGATTTGCCCGGGTTGTTGCGGGTGCATTCGCTCTGGTTGCCATAGAACCCCTCGGCGGCTTTACAGGTATAAACGCAGTTGTAACAGGGATTTTCCCCAGACATATCTCCGCTTTCCTCTTCGGCGACCGTCGTGCCCGGCTTTTCGGGGCAGAGGCCGGTTGTGTACTGTCCCGTCGGGCATCTCTTGGGGTCGCCTTTGATATAACATTCGTTATAGAGGGTACAGGAATACCCTTTGAACGCATTTTCACAGTCCTCCAGCCCGGAGTAATATCCCATGTCGGTACGGCAACCTGATACCATAAAACACTGCGAGCTGTGGTCCAGGGCGCAGGAACGTCCGGTATTGGCATTTTCGCAAGTTTCGGCATCGCTGTAATAGCCTTTGGCAGAGATACAGGTGTATTCGCAGGCGAAACATTTTTCCTCGCCGGTGAAATTGCCGCTTTCCTTTTCTTCCACGTCATTGCCGACGCGGTCGGGACAGAGGCCGGCAGTGTATTCGCCGCTGGGGCAGGCTTTGGGAGCGCCTTTGGTGTAGCAGCCAAATTCTTCAACGCACTCGTAGCCTTTGAATGTGCTGGTGCAGGCGCCAAGAGAGCCGTAATAGCCGCGG
>ERZ779932.523-NODE-523-length-18076-cov-2.069364_pt1 | contig 18076 bp, 12 predicted proteins | sample MGYA00511064_ERZ779932 | MGnify/ENA primary metagenome ERZ779932 (study PRJEB29588, sample SAMEA1966821) | human gut metagenome | biome: human gut; feature: human-associated habitat; material: faeces | place: Denmark | collected 2008/2010 ...
CGTGTACCGCATTGATGTGGAGCATCGCGTGGAGACCTGGCAGGATAAGCTCTTTGTGCTGATGAGTGTGGCAGAGGGAGAAGGTACCCTGAACGGAACCCGCCTGAGCCGCTTATTTTTCATCAATCCGTTCGAATTTAAAAACATTCAGCGTATCCACATCCGGGCAGGCAAAGATAGCGGTTCCCTTCGGATTTCCGGGGATTTCTCCACCGAACCGGAGAATGTCTACATAAGGGAATGCCACATGCATTGCCATGGGGCATAAGTTACCGCGTTCTGTGTCAAAATCGTAAGAATCGCCGATTTTATGTCCCCTGTGGCAGCCTTTTGTTCCTTTTTGGTCAATTAATGTAATCTGAATTCTGGGTCTGCTCATTCGTCCAATACCTCCAGACAGGTTTCTAAGGGAAGTCCCTTGAATTTATCTGCATTCTCGCTGCAGAAATCCGTGATCATCTGCGTCTGTTCTTTGGATACGATAAAACCGGTGGAGATGGCATCAAACTGAAAATCAAGGGCTTTCCATACACCCAAAGTGTTCTTCATATACTGTGTGGTATCCAGAATGTCGAATTTTCCATAATCCAAAGTATTGGATACGATTGCTGTGGGGAGATTGTAAGTCTCGTATTTCAGATAGGACAAGTTTTCTCCTGTGCTCTCTGTAGTTTGCCGGCCTTGCATTTTTTGATGAGGACACGCTCCCCGAAAATCTTGCGGTGGAAAAATGCACCAGGGAACAGATACTGATGTGCTTTGAGGCACTGCGGAATCCGAATGCGCCGACCACGTTTGACTAAAGTGTATTAAGCTGTTTTGCTTATGCGATAAAATCATCAAGATTCAATGAAAAGAGGGATTGATTTCTCAACCCCTCATAGTGTATAATCTACTTAGAAAGGTGGTCGGAAGTGAAAATTCCGATTTGCCCTCAGTTAAATGTTAGAAAAGAAATAGCATTCACTTTGGTCGGTGGGATGCTATTTCTTTTTGTTATTATCGTCACCATGTCTGTCGATGTATGATAGAGCTGCAAAGACAACTAACAACAGAGTAAGTACTTCCATTGTATTCATGGGCATCCCCTCCTTTGTATTACTAGAGGGCATCTAACAATCGGAAAATCGCATCCGCTTTCGTTTCGATTACACAATAACATTATAACATAAATCGAACAAATGTTCAACTCGAAATATGGTGTCTTTCGGTGCAGTCTATCGATTCACTATGAAGTGATTGATACCGCCTTGTCTATGGTATATACTATGAATATACCGTATGCAAGGAGGCTTTTTTTATGATAATCTATGATTTATCATAGATTATCATAAAAAGACATTGATTAAAAAATAGACAGTAAAAGAGTGAGTTATATTATGGATACCATCAGAGGAAAATTTTTCAAACAGCATTTATTATCGGATCAATTTCTGGATCTGATTGAGAAAAACAAGCGCCCCATGGATGAACTGATGTCGTATTATCAGTGCGCCATCATGGAGGTGGAGACGAAATTCAAAGTATTGAATCAGGAGTATTCCCTGGAATATGACCGCAATCCCATCGAAGGGATCAAGACCAGAGTCAAATCGTATGACAGTATTCTGCGTAAGATCCGCCGGAAAAATATTCCCATGACGCTGGAAGGCATTGAGGAGAATATCCGTGACATCGCCGGTGTCCGGGTCATCTGTTCGTTTCCGGATGATATTTATGAATTGGCGGAGAGCTTTTTGCGCCAGGATGACATTACCCTGATCGAGCGCAAGGATTATATAAAGAATCCTAAGGAGAGCGGTTACCGCAGCCTCCATCTGATCGTGCAGGTGCCGATCTTTTTACAGAATACGAAGAAGCTGGTCTATGTGGAGGTACAGTTCCGTACGATAGCCATGGATTTCTGGGCGAGCCTGGAGCACAAGCTGCAGTATAAGAAAAACATTCCGGAGAGTCAGGCAAAGTTCCTGAAGGACGAGCTGTATGACTGTGCGCAGCAGAGTGCGGCACTGGATAAGCGGATGCAGAATATCCGGAATGTCATTGCGGAGAGTGAGACTAAGGAAGAGGAAAAACAGGATTTCCTGCCGATCTTTTTGCGGGAAAACAAAGGGTAATTACGTAGCCTGAAGGTATGTAGATGATGGAAAGGCGAGAAGAATTGTATGAAGATCAGAGATATTTTGAATAAAGATACAGCAACGATTTCTTTTGAAGTATTTCCTCCGAAGAAGAGTACGGATTTCGGAAATGTGGAGGCAGCAGCACTGGGGATTGCGGCATTGCAGCCTGCTTATATGAGCGTGACTTATGGCGCCGGCGGCAGTACCAAGGGACATACCATTGCTTTGGCAGGAGAGATTCAGAAGCAGCACAATGTGCCTACCGTGGCGCATCTGACCTGTGTCTGTGCTGACAGGGGCAGCATCGGTACCGCTCTTACAGAAATGCAGGCAGCAGGGATCGAGAATATTTTAGCTCTGAGAGGAGATATTCCCAAGGATTTCGACGGAGAAGTATTTACGGATTTTACGCACGCCTCCGATCTGGTGCGTTTTATTAAAGAAAACGGAGATTTCTGCGTAGGAGGTGCCTGCTACCCGGAGGTGCATCCCGATTCTGCTAACAAAAATGCGGATATTCAGGGGTTGAAGGCGAAGGTGGATGCCGGTTGCGAATACCTGACGACCCAGATGTTCTTCGACAACAATATCTTCTTCAACTTTATGTACCGTGTGCGGGAGGCAGGGATTACCGTGCCCATCGTTCCCGGCATCATGCCCATCACCCGCGGTGTACAGGTGAGAAATGCCGTAAAACTGTCCGGCTGTAATGTGCCGGAGCGCTTTAAGAATATCGTAGACCGCTTCGGAGACAATCCGGAAGCCATGAAACAGGCGGGCATCGTCTATGCCACCGATCAGATCATTGATCTGCTGGCCAACGGCGTAAAACATATCCATGTCTATTCCATGAATAAACCGGATGTGGCGGCAGGGATTCAGCGGAACATTTCGGAGATTTTGAAGGCCTGAGATAATGAACGCAAGTGAGCCAATACATTGACAGATGAAAAAGATGTACTATTATCTAAATCAGAAAATAGTACATCTTTTTATGTAGAGCTGCGGAAAGAAGCAGAATTGATGGGTGACGTGAGAAGGACAGGATTTGTCAATGCGGAAAAACGTGTGGAAGAAGGAGCAGGAGAGGATGAAACAGATATCTGAGGCAGTGAAAAAGGATCAGATCCTGTATTATTTCAAAACCCAGTGGCCGGTGCTGCTGGCGGTAACAATCTCCGGTCTGATCTATAACCTCGGACTGCTGGCAGGACCGTGGTTTGAGGGGCGGATGACGGGATGCCTGGTGGACATTCTGGGTGGGAAAGCAGGATACCAAGATATGCTGGTGCTGGTGACGGCATATGTGATATCTATTGCCATTGTGCAGATCTCCCGTTATATCAAACGTTTTTATGTCAGACGATTTGCTAATAATGTAAATCGTGACATGAAAGAGATCCTGTACCGCAGCCTGGTGCACAGAAGCCGTGCCGAACTGGAAGAAGAGGGTGTCGGAAATGTGATGACCAAGGCAATCCTGGATGTGGACGACTGCGCGGAGGGTATGCGGAAATTTACCACAGAGATCTTCGATACCGGTGTGGCACTGGCAGCATATGTGGGGATGCTGTTATTTTATGACTGGCGGCTGGCAATCTTAGGTATGCTGTTTTTACCGGTATCTTATGTGTTGGCGGAGAAGATGAAGCGTAACGTGCAACGCACCGGAGCTGCTTATAAGGAAAAGTCCGGAGATTTAAGTGCCGCAACACTGGACAGAGCCACTAACGCTATCACTTACCGTGTCTATGGCAGAGAAAAAGAGCGCAGGCAGGCCTATGAAGCGAACCTTACCGATTATGAGACATCTGCTGTGAAGGCCAATATCTGGAGTACTGCGTTCCCCCCGCTGTACCGGATCATCTCCATGACAGGCGTACTGTTTATCCTGTATTTCGGCAGCAGAAATGTGTTGGGAACCGGTTGGAAAATATGGGATGTGGCAGCCTTTACCACGTTTTTATCCTGTTTTTTGAAGTTAGCCGTGAAATCTTCTCATGCCGCGAAGCTATTCAATGCGGTACATAAAGCCCAAGTCTCCTGGAAACGAATCAAGCCACTGATGAAGGAAACCACTTATGAGGACGATAGCCTGGTACAGGAGCCGGGAACGCTGGAAGTATCGGATGTAAGCTTCGCTTATCCCGGCGGAGAGAAGATCTATGAGGACTTCAATCTGTCAGCCACTCCGGGACAGATCATTGGTGTCACCGGCGCAGTGGCGTGTGGTAAATCCACATTGGGAAAGACTTTCCTCTGTGAATACCCTTACGAAGGAAGGATCTGTTTCCACGGCAAAGAATTATCCGGGATGACCAAAGCAGAGCAAAACGGCATGGTGGGATATTTAGGACATGATCCGGAGCTGTTCAATGACAGTGTCCGTAACAATATACTGCTGGGCGATGATGACGATCCGGAGAAGTATCTGAAGGCAGTCTGTTTCGACGGTGAGGTGGCAGAGATGGAAGAGGATATGGACACCATTGTGGGAAATGGTGGCGTCCGACTCTCCGGTGGTCAGGCACAGCGGCTGGCATTGGCGAGAACCCTGTGCCATAAGCGTCCGGTCCTGATCCTGGACGATCCTTTTTCCGCACTGGATCGCAAGACGGAGGAAGAGGTTTTTGCCAATCTACGGAAGCTGGCAGCAGACAGTATCGTGATCCTACTGTCCCATAGGCTGTATCTGTTCCCTGAAATGGATCAGGTGATGTGGATGGAGGATGGAAAAGTGACCGCAGGAACCCACGAACAGATCCTTGAAAAGTTCCCGGAGTATGCGAGACTGTATGAAGCACAGGCGGATGGCGCTGATGCACACAGTACGCAGGAGGGAGGTCCGGATCATGCAGAAAAATAAACAGATGCAGAAAAATAAGAGACAGAATGTGAAAAATGTCCGCAGCGTGATCCGGCAGACTGTGACAGGCTATGCAGGGTTGTCACTGGGAATCGTGCTGGCAGTCGCAGGTGCCATTGTAACCGCGCTTTTGCCGCCCTGGATCCTGGGAAGTATCGTGGATACGATCACCGCAGGAAACGCAGTTCCGGTTGCATTGGTGATACTGTATTTTGCTTTTACGGTGCTCACCGGGCTGACCGAAAGCCTTCGGGAAGGTCTGCTGACGGTCTTCGGTCAGAAGATCACCCACGCACTGCGGAGCAGCATGATGGAGAAATACACGAACCTGACGGCAGGGGAACTGACGAAACAGGAGCCCGGTACGATCGTATCCCGGTTCGTAGGAGATGTGGATACGGTGGAGAACCTGTTTACCTCCGGAATCATCAGCATGTTCGCCGATGCCTGTAAGATTATAAGTATCCTGGTGGTGATCTGGTTAAAAAACAGAGGACTGGCGATCGTACTTTTGGTTCTGCTTCCATTTCTGTATTGGTTCACCCGGACGGTGCAGAAAAACATGCTGAAAGCCCAGATCGAGAACCGTCGTGCTGTGGGCAGAGCCTCCGGACATGTGCCGGAGACGCTGCACAACATCCGCACCATTCATACGCTGGGAAAAGAGCGCTACATGGAGCAGCGCTATGATGAATATATTGCGGAGAGTTATCGCGCGGTAGATCGCACGAATTTCTATGATGCTATTTATTCCCCGGTGATCCTGATCCTGAATGCTATCGTGGTGGCGGTTGTGATGCTGTTTTCTGCCTCCGGTAATGCAAAGGTGCTGACACTGTTCGGCATGTCTGCAGGTACAGCGGTAGCGGTAATTAACTATATTTCCCAGATCTTTACCCCAGTGGAGAGTCTGGGAATGGAGATTCAGACCATACAGTCCGCCATTGCGGGCGTGCACCGGATCAATGAATTCTATGCGCTGGAGGAATTGCCGGAGAGAGTACGGAATTTGGAGACTCCGGTGGTCACAGAGGAAGAGACGCCGTTTGTGGAACTGCAAAACGTGACCTTTGCTTATGAGGATGACAGCCGTAAAATCCTGCATCACTTAAGCTTCAAAGTGTATCCCGGAGAACAGGTGACACTGTCCGGAAGAACCGGAGCAGGGAAGAGTACGGTCTTCAAACTGTTGTTGGGACTCTATCAGCCGGGAGAGGGTAAAGTGCTGATTCAGGGAAGAGATGCTTTTCAGATTCCGGAACATGAAAAGCGCAGCCTGTACGGCTATGTGGAGCAGACTTTTCACAGAGTACCCGGTACCGTGAAGGATCAGATCACGCTGTATGACGATTCTTTTACTATGGAAGAGGTACGGGAGGCTGCAAGAATTGCGGGACTGGATGCAACGATAGAACAGCTGGAAAAAGGCTATGACACGCTCTGTACTTCGGAGATCTTCTCGCAGGGGCAGTGGCAGCTGCTTTCCATCGCGCGCGCCATTGCCAGAGCCGCCGTGGCGAAGCCGAAGCTCCTTCTGCTGGATGAGATTACGGCAAATCTGGATGCCCAGACTGAGGAAGAGGTGCTGCAGGCACTGAAGAGGGCTTCCGAAGGACGTACCGTAATCTCGATTTCGCATAGAGTGAACGCGGAGACAGGACGGATCATTACATTTTAATCCATCCAAATGCATTTGCTACAGAACTTAATAAAATAATCGCAGCAAATACCGGGCAGAGATACTTGATCATGAAATTGAATATCTTTTTGCGGCGGAAAGCAGCTTCTCCGTGCATGACTTCTTCTTCCACAGCCTTTACTCCGATGACGCGGGATACCAGCAGACAGATGGTGATGGCAGCGATAGGCATCATCACGGAGTTGGTCAGGAAATCGAAGAAATCAAGGAACTGCATGCCGATGATCTTCACAGCACCAAGCGGTCCGTAACCCAGTGAGGATAACGTTCCCAGTGCCAGCATGATCACACCCATGATCACGGTAGATTTTTTACGACCCCAGCCAAGCTCGTCCTCGAAAGTAGACACAGCACTTTCGGTAAGTGCAATGGAGCTGGTCATGGCTGCAAACAGTACCAGTACGAAGAACATAATACCTACGAAGGTGCCCATTCCCATGCTGTCGAAGACTTTGGGAAGTGTGATGAACATCAGGGAAGGACCTGCCTGTAAGGTATCGGGATCTCCACCGGAGAATGCGAACACGGCGGGAATGATCATCAGACCTGCCATGATAGCGATGGCGGTATCAAAGATCTCCACATTTTTCGTGGAGCCTTCAATGGAGACATCTTTTTTCATATAAGAGCCGAAGGTAATGAGAATACCCATGGCAATGGACAGAGAGTAGAACATCTGTCCCATGGCAGCTACGACTGTCATCCAGGAGAAATTCGCAGGATTCGGGATCAGGAAATACTTCACACCGCTCAGGGCTCCCGGTCTGGTAACGGAATAGACTGTGATGACCACAGAGAGCACTACCAGGATCGGCATCATAATGCGGGATACACGCTCGATACCGTTGCGGACACCGGCGTAGATGATGCCCAGAGTACACAGAGTGAATACGATAAAGCACAGCTCTGTAGAGACACCATTGGAAATAAACGTGGAAAAATAACCGTCCGCTGCCAGATCATGTCCGTGACCCTTGGCATATTCCACCAGATACTTGATCACCCATCCACCAATGACGGAATAATAAGGAACGATCAGAATAGGAATAATAGCGTTGATCCATCCACCGAAGGACAGCCATTTGGACTTCCCAAAGGTATGAAAGGCACCCACGGGGCTTTTACCTGTCATGCGTCCCAGTGAAGTCTCTGCCACGATCATGGTATAACCGAAGGTAAGCGCCAGGATAATATAGATCAACAGGAAGATACCGCCGCCGTATTTGGCTGCCAGATACGGGAAACGCCAGATATTGCCTAAGCCTACGGATGCTCCGGCAGCCGACAGAACGAAGCCGATCTTGCCGGAAAATGAACTTCTGTTATTATTTTTGTGATTCATAGTTTAAACTCTCCCATAAAAAATTGTCGTAAACAGAATAAGTGTAACATAGAAATAAGGAAAATACAGTACGAAACAGTCTGATTGAGAATTGAAAAATTCGATAATGCAAGAGTAAAAATTGAATGGATGCATTTTAATTTTAATATAAAACAATAATTCTGAGGGAAAATACAGAACTGCTATAAATATAAGCCAGCAATGGCACTGCTGAATGACGGTGTATCTGGCAATTTAAAGTATATTTTTTCCTGCATTTCGCATACTAACTGCAACGTTAATGATTAGTAATGCGAGATGATGATTTATCTTACGCAATATGTCATGGAGGAAAAAATGATGAAAGCAACTGGAATTGTAAGAAGAATAGATGACCTGGGACGCATCGTGATCCCGAAGGAGATCCGCCGCACGTTACACATCAGAGAGAGTGATCCGCTGGAGATCTTCACCGACAGAGAGGGGCAGGTCATCCTGAAAAAATATTCCCCTATCGGAGAGATGACCACATTTGCCAAACAGTATGCGGAGAGCCTGGCACAGGTGTCGGGACATGCCACACTGATCGCGGACAGAGACCAGTTCATCGCCGTCTCAGGAGGCTGTAAGCAACTGTTAAATAAATCCGTGAGCCGTCAACTGGAAGAGAAGGTCAATAATAGAGAGACTGTGATTGCCGCAAAAGGAGACCGCAACTATGTCAACATTGCGGAAGACATTGCCGTGGACTATGCCTGGCAGCTGATCACGCCGATCATCTGCGAAGGGGACATCATCGGAAGTGTGATCCTGTTGGAAAATGACGGGAAGAGCAAAATGGGAGAAGTGGAGCAGAAACTGGCTCTGTCTGCGGCAGGCTTCCTGGGCAGACAGATGGAACAATAAATAATTACTTTGTTTATTTACAATTTGGAATAGAAAAGTGCAACCGGTTGCAAAAATCTTTTCCAAAAATGAAGCAAGTATATTGATTTTCAGTTAAATTATCCATATAATAGAATAGAAAAGTGCAACCAGTTGCAAAAATCTATTCCAGGGAGAAAATATATGGATATTCGCAGAGATTTCTATTTGGAAAAGTTAATAAAAAGAAAGAGCAATGGATTAATCAAGGTGATTACCGGTATTCGAAGATGTGGTAAGTCTTATCTGCTGAATAACATTTTCTATCATCATTTGTTAGATTCAGGTGTGGAAGCAGACCATATCATACGGTTTGCCTTTGATTCTGCGGATGATCTTTACCTGATCGGTGAAAGTCTTATTCAGATCGAAAAGGAAAAGCGGGGTGTGGATCCGGAGAAATTTATGGCATATATTCGGTCGAAAACTACAGGAGAGGGAATATATTATCTGCTGTTGGATGAAATTCAGATGCTGGATTGTTTTGAGGCTGTTTTGAATGGATACCTTCGTAAAGAGAATATTGATGTGTTTGTGACGGGAAGTAACGCAAAACTGTTGTCAAAGGATATTGCTACGGAATTTGCAGGCAGGGGTGATGAAATTCATATGTACCCTCTCAGCTTTGCTGAATTTATGTCTGTTCATAACGGAGATAGATATACCGGGTTATCTGAATATATGCTTTACGGTGGAATTCCATTAGTGGTTCTGAGGGATGGTGCCGGGGATAAGGCAACAGCGCTGCAGAATTTATTTAACGAAATTTATATCCGTGATATTACGAAACGGAATCGTATAAAGAATATTGGGGAATTGGAAGATCTGCTAAATATTCTTTCCTCTGCGATCGGTTCGTTGACCAATCCGGAAAAACTAAAGAACACTTTTAAAACCGTGAAGAAATCTAAAATTACTTCTGCAACCATAAAGAAATATTTGGATTACTTTGAAGATTCTTTTTTGATAGAGTCAGCACAGCGTTATGATATTAAGGGAAAGTCATATATAGAGACTCCTAAGAAATATTATTTTTCTGATTTGGGGCTTCGGAATGCCAGAATTAATTTCCGGCAGTTGGAGCAGACACATTCCATGGAAAATGTAATCTATAACGAACTCCGGATGCGGGGATATAGTGTGGATGTAGGTGTTGTCCCTATCGCAGAAAAAGATTTGGAAGGAAAGGTAAACCGCAGGCAGCTGGAAGTGGATTTTGTCTGCAATCTTGGTTCTGCCAGATATTACATTCAATCGGCATATTCTCTTCCGGATGAAGCAAAGCGGACGCAGGAAATCCGACCGTTCCGGAAGATTGATGACTCTTTTAAGAAAATTGTCATTACAAAAGATATTGTGCAGCCATATTATGATGAATATGGTATTCTGACAATCAATATTTATGATTTCCTGTTGAATCCGGAATGCCTGCAAGGTTAAAGATAACAAGATCAGAAACAAATAAGAAACGGTCGTAACCGGGTTAAGATATCACCTGGTTACGACCGTTTGTCTTACCGATATATAATTTCTCATCAGCTTCTTTTAATAATGTATGAACATCTTTGTCAGACTCACAGACCAGTCCGAAGGTCATATTTATCTTCACGTGTTGCCCCTCGTAGAGTGTATCCAGTTCGTGGATTTTGTCCATGAGAAGCTCCAACTGTTTCCGTGCTTCTGCAAGATCTACATTTTCAAATACCAGTAGAAATTCCTCACCACCCCAACGCGCGGCAAAGCCACGGCGCCACATATGCTGCTTTAGCAGGGCAGAAACATTTTTCAGCACGGCATCCCCGCATTCATGACCGTAGGTATCGTTAACCTTTTTGAAAAAGTCAATGTCTCCGATGGCGAGCGCAAAAGAATGGCGGGAGGATTGGGCTTCCTCGAAGATCTGGCGCAGCTTTTTTTCCCCGCTGCGTCGGTTGTACAGCTCGGTCAGGGCATCCTGCTCGATCATGGTACGAAGAGAGCGCTGCATGGACAAGGCACAGCGACCGATATCACCTAATTCATCACTGCGTTTTGTTACGGAATGATCCAGTGTGGCGTTCAGATTCCCGGAGGCTACCTCCGACAGGAAGCTGTGAATATGGAGTAATACAGCCACGAATCTTCTGGTGTAAAAATAGATGCAGACAGCCACGAGAGCCACAAAACCGATGATCAGCCATGTCAGTGGATAGACATAACGTTGAATGGATTGAGATACGGCGGCACTGGATTTTCCTATAAAAAGCATGCCAACTATGCTGCCGTCCTGATTGCGGACAGGACTATAATAGGAAAAATAAGTCTTTCCATTGATCAGAGTGTTGATATAAAAATGATCTTCACCGGTATTCAGGACATCACGGATCACCACATCCGGAGCACCGGAGCCGACAATGCGGTCACCCTGGGCGTTATACAGAGTCGTCAGAATGCGGGTATCCTGATAGAACAGGGTGATGTCCAGTCCGGTATCCTCTTTGAATTGATCAAATAGAGAATATTCACGGGTGATATCTACATCGCCCTTATACAGAAGGTAGGCAACATCACCTTCCAGCCGGTAATCGCCGGGATAGGCAGCGTTCAGAAGTGTAGTGGCACTTTTTGTGGCATCATACAATTCACGTTCCACTTCCTGATACATAGTTTTTGTGAACCATTGGGAAGTGAAAAATAACATGACGATCCCTAGCGCCAGCAGGGGAATCAGGCCGATCGCCTGCAGAGTATATGATATTTTACCGCCGCTTCTTTTCGGCGTATTTTGCGTATTTTCCATAGAATTCCCTGCCCTTTCCGGTAAGATCGGTACACATATCAGTCTTAAAATAATTATATGAAATAAATGTCGGAAAAGCAAGAAAGAAAAGCTTTCTAAGCAAATCATAACATCCGGCTTGACAACGCAAAAAAATGAGATATATAATAGCGGTATATCAAAAATGCATTGACGAAGAGAGTAACTTTTCCGCAGAAAGGCAAAGCGAGCCGGTGATGGTGAGAGACCGGTGCGAGTAGGGAAAAAGTGAAAATCACTTCTGAGCTGTCAGAACAAAAGCCCAGGTCAGTAGTTCTGAACGGAATCCCGCCGTTACCGGGAAGCATATCACTCCTGTGAGATGACACATGTGGAATCGTATGGGAAGTATGTTGTAAGAGGTGGTTAACGAATGCATGAGCTTCGTCCTGTTACGGGACGGAGCCATTTTTTTTAAGAAAGGAAGCGCACTATGTACAAGCAGGTACCCACAAGCCTGAATTTCGTAGACCGTGAGAAAGCTGTCGAGAAATTCTGGGAAGACAACAACATTTTCAAAAAAAGTATGGAACACCGTAAGGAAGGCGAGACCTATACCTTCTACGACGGACCGCCTACCGCCAACGGTAAGCCCCACATCGGTCATGTAGAGACCCGTACCATCAAGGATATGATCCCCAGATACCGTACCATGAAGGGATATATGGTTCCCCGTAAGGCAGGCTGGGATACCCATGGACTTCCCGTAGAGCTGGAAGTTGAGAAGTTGCTGGGTCTGGATGGCAAGGAGCAGATCGAGGAATACGGTCTGGCACCTTTCATCGACAAATGTAAAGAGAGCGTTTGGAAATACAAGGGAATGTGGGAAGATTTCTCCCGTACTGTTGGTTTCTGGGCTGACATGGATAACCCTTATGTTACCTACGATGACAACTTCATCGAGTCCGAATGGTGGGCACTGAAGACCATTTGGGATAAGGGACTTCTGTACAAGGGCTTCAAGATCGTTCCCTATTGCCCTCGCTGCGGAACCCCGCTGTCCAGCCACGAAGTGGCACAGGGCTATAAGGCAGTCAAAGAGCGTTCCGCTATCGTACGTTTCAAGGTAAAGGGCGAGGATGCATATTTCCTGGCATGGACCACCACCCCCTGGACTCTTCCTTCCAACGTGGCACTGTGCGTGAACCCGGAGGAGACCTACCTGAAGGTGAAGGCCGCCGACGGTTATACCTATTATATTGCAAAGGCACTGGCAGACAAGGTTCTGGGACGTCTTGCAGAAGAAGGCAAGGATGCTTACGAAGTACTGGAGACTTATGTTGGTAAGGATCTGGAGTACAAGGAGTATGAGCCTCTGTACAAGTGTGCGGGAGATGCCGCCAAGAAGCAGAAGAAAAAGGCACATTTCGTAACCTGCGACGGTTATGTAACCATGACCGACGGTACCGGTATCGTTCATATCGCACCCCCAGCCGTATCGGACGTAATTACGAGCTGCCCTTCGTACAGTTCGTAGACGGCAAGGGTGATCTGACCGCAGAGACCCCTTATGCCGGAAAATTCGTAAAAGATGCAGATCCTCTGGTACTTAAAGATCTGGATGCAGAGGGCAAGCTGTTCGATGCACCGAAGTTCGAGCATGATTATCCCTTCTGCTGGAGATGTGATACTCCGCTGATCTATTATGCAAGAGAGTCCTGGTTCATCAAGATGACCGCTGTGAAGGATGATCTGGTACGTAATAATAAGACCATCAACTGGATCCCCGCTTCTATCGGTGAGGGACGTTTCGGCAACTGGCTGGAGAATATTCAGGACTGGGGCGTATCCCGTAACCGTTACTGGGGTACTCCGTTAAATATCTGGGAGTGCGAATGCGGACACCAGCATTCCATCGGCAGCCGTGAAGAGCTGTACAAGATGAGCGGCAATGAGAAGGCGAAGACCGTAGAATTCCATCGCCCTTACATCGACGAGATCACCATCACCTGCCCCGAGTGCGGCAAGCAGATGAAGCGTGTTCCCGAGGTAATCGACTGCTGGTTCGACTCCGGAGCAATGCCTTTTGCACAGCATCATTATCCGTTTGAAAACAAGGATCTGTTCGAGCAGCAGTTCCCCGCTGACTTTATCTCCGAGGCAGTGGACCAGACCCGTGGATGGTTCTACTCTCTGCTGGCAGAATCTACTCTGCTCTTCAATAAGGCTCCTTACAAGAACGTTATCGTTATGGGCCATGTACAGGATGAGAACGGTCAGAAGATGAGTAAGAGTAAGGGCAATGCGGTAGATCCCTTCAACGCACTGGAGACCTACGGTGCAGATGCCATCCGTTGGTATTTCTACACTAGTTCCGCACCCTGGCTGCCGAAGAGATTCTCCGGCAAAGCCGTACAGGAAGGACAGCGTAAATTCATGGGTACCCTGTGGAACACCTACGCATTCTTCGTACTGTATGCAAACATTGATAATTTTGACGCTTCCAAATATACACTGGAATACGACAAACTGCCCGTAATGGATAAGTGGCTGCTGTCCAAGCTGAACTCTACCGTTGCAGAAGTAGACAGCAATCTGGACCAGTACCGTATCCCTGAGGCTGCCAAGGCTCTGCAGGACTTCGTCGATGAGATGAGTAACTGGTATGTAAGACGCAGCCGTGAGCGTTTCTGGGCAAAGGGTATGGAGCAGGATAAGATCAATGCCTACATGACGCTGTACACCGCACTGGTGACCATCTGTAAGGCAGCCGCACCCATGATCCCCTTCATGACAGAGGATATTTACCAGAACCTGGTAAGAAGCAACGATGCAAATGCACCCGAGAGTATCCATCTGTGTGACTTCCCGGTAGTGAACAAGGATCACATCGACAAGAAGCTGGAAGAGGATATGGAGGATGTACTGGATGCTGTAGTTATGGGGCGTGCATGCCGTAACGAAGCTGCCATCAAGAATCGTCAGCCTATCAGCAGAATGTATATCAAGTCAGACTTCACCTTAAGTGAGTTCTACCAGGAGATCATCGAGGATGAGTTGAACGTCAAGGAAGTCGTATTTACCGATGACGTACGTGACTTTACCTCTTACACCTTCAAACCCCAGCTGCGTACCGTAGGACCCAAGTATGGCAAACAGTTGGGCGGCATCCAGAAGCACCTTGCAGCACTCGATGGCAATGCAGCAATGGATGAGCTGAATGCAGACGGCGCATTAAAGTTCGATGTAGACGGTGTGGCTGTGGAACTGACCAAGGACGATCTGCTGATCGACATGGCACAGAAGGAAGGCTATGTATCTCAGGAGGACAATCGGATGACCGTTGTCCTGGATACCAACCTGACACCGGAACTGGTAGAGGAAGGCTTCGTATACGAGATCATCAGCAAGATCCAGACTATGCGTAAGGAGAGCGGCTTCGAAGTGACCGATCACATCCGCGTATCCATCAATGGCAACGATAAGCTGTCCGAGATCGCACAGAAGAACAAAGAAGCCATCAGCAGCAAGGTTCTGGCTGACGAACTGACAAGCGGTATGGAATACGGCGTATCGAAGGAATGGAATATCAACGGCGAGAACGCAGTGATCGCTGTGGAGAGAGTATAAAGATAAAGATTCTGTGGTTTTCCGGAAGGGGGACCGCAGAATCTTTTCTGTTTCGGAAAAACATTTACGAAACTTACGAAAACCGGCGAAAACAGTTGGAATGAGTGTATATATTTGTTATAATATTACCTGTATTTGGTTAAGAATATGGATGAAATCATAACGCTATCCGGTGCGGAATATCTTGAGAAGAGTACAGTACCGGAGAGGTAATGGAGAGGAGAACATAGGTGAAAAAATCAGTAGCAGCCAGCGAGAAGCCGGTAAAGGCAAAAGAGTTCGACAAGGAGCTCTTCAAGAGAAGTGTGGAATATAATGTGCGCACCCTGTATCGTAAGAATCTGGAAGAGGCAGATGCACAGCAGATCTTCCAGGCAGTATCTTATGCGATCAAGGACCGTATCGTAGAGAACTGGATGGAGACCCAGAAGGCATATGAGAAGGAAGACCCCAAGATGGTCTACTACATGTCCATGGAGTTTTTGATGGGAAGAGCACTGGGCAATAACCTCATCAATTTAAAGGCATATAAGCCCGTAGCGGAAGCTCTGGAAGAACTGGGACTGGATCTGAACCTGATCGAGGACCAGGAGCCGGATGCAGCACTGGGTAACGGTGGACTGGGACGTCTGGCAGCATGTTTCCTGGATTCCCTGGCAACGCTGGGATATCCTGCATATGGCTGCGGTATCCGTTATCGTTATGGTATGTTCAAGCAGGAGATACGCGACGGTTATCAGGTAGAGGTTCCCGATAACTGGCTGATGAATGGTAATCCTTTCGAACTGCGCAGACCTGAGTATGCGAAAATTGTGAAATTCGGTGGCTATGTCAGTGTGCATACCGATGAGAACGGCAGAAACGTATTTACCCAGGAGGGCTATCAGTCCGTTAAGGCGGTTCCGTTTGATTTCCCCATCGTCGGTTATGGCAATGGCATTGTAAACACCCTGCGTATCTGGGATGCGGAGCCTGTAGAGTGCTTCCAGTTGGATTCCTTTGATAAGGGCGATTACCAGAAGGCGGTAGAACAGGAGAACCTGGCACGTAACATCGTAGAGGTTCTGTACCCCAACGACAATCACTATGCAGGTAAGGAGCTGCGTCTGAAGCAGCAGTACTTCTTCATCTCCGCATCCGTACAGGAAGCAGTTGAGAAGTACATGAGAAAGCATGACGATATCCATAAGTTCTATGAGAAGGTTACCTTCCAGCTGAACGATACCCATCCTACCGTAGCGATCGCAGAGCTGATGCGTGTGCTGATGGATGATTATTATCTGACCTGGGAGGAAGCGTGGGAGATCACCACCAAGACCTGTGCTTACACCAACCACACCATCATGGCGGAAGCATTGGAGAAATGGCCCATCGAACTGTTCTCCAGACTGCTTCCCAGAATCTACCAGATCGTAGAGGAGATCAACCGCAGATTCATCATCGATATCCAGCAGAAGTACAGCAATGTACCCGGTGTGGATGTACAGGAGAAGATCCGTAAGATGGCGATCATCTACGATGGACAGGTGAAGATGGCACATATGGCAATCGTAGCCGGATATTCTGTCAATGGTGTTGCAAGACTGCATACAGAGATCCTGAAGACCCAGGAATTAAAGGACTTTTATGAGATGTTCCCGGAGCGCTTCAATAATAAGACCAACGGTATCACCCAGAGACGTTTCCTGCTGCATGCAAACCCGCTGTTAGCTGACTGGGTAACGGCTCACGTAGGTGACGACTGGATCACCGATCTGCCTCAGATCTCCCGCCTGAAGGTATATGCGGATGACAAAAAGGCACAGCAGGAGTTCATGAACATCAAGTACCAGAATAAAGTACGTCTGGCAAAATACATTTTAGAGCACAACGGTATCGAAGTAGATCCCAGATCCATCTTCGATGTACAGGTAAAGCGTCTGCATGAGTACAAGAGACAGCTGCTCAATATTCTGCATGTAATGCACCTGTATAACGAACTGAAGGAGCATCCGGAACTGGATTTCTACCCCAGAACCTTTATCTTCGGCGCGAAGGCAGCAGCCGGTTACCGTAACGCAAAGCTGACCATCAAGCTGATCAACTCCGTAGCGGATGTGGTTAACAACGATCCCGCTATTAACGGCAAGATCAAGGTTGTATTTATCGAGAACTATAACGTATCTAACGCAGAGATCATTTTTGCGGCAGCAGATGTCTCCGAGCAGATCTCTACCGCAAGTAAGGAAGCATCCGGTACCGGTAACATGAAGTTCATGCTGAACGGTGCCCTGACCCTGGGAACCATGGACGGTGCCAACGTGGAAATCGTAGAAGAAGTGGGCGAAGAGAATGCCTTCATCTTCGGCCTGTCCGCACAGGAGGTTATCAACTATGAGAACCATGGCGGATATGACCCCATGGAGATCTTCAACAATGATCAGGATGTCCGCAAGGTACTGATGCAGCTGATCAACGGAACCTTCGCACCGGGAGATCCCGAGCTGTTCCGCCCGCTGTACAATTCTCTGCTGAACACCCAGTGCACGGCCAAGGCAGACACCTACTTCATCCTCAAGGACTTCAAGTCCTATGCAGAGGCACAGAAGAGAGTGGAAGCCGCTTACCGCGACGAGGACAACTGGGCGAAGAGCGCTATTCTGAATGTGGCATGCTCCGGCAAGTTCACATCTGACAGAACTATACAGCAGTATGTGGATGAGATCTGGCATCTGGATAAGGTAGTACTGAAATAATTAAGAACTTAAAAAAGAAGTCATACCGCCTGGAGAGACTG
>ERZ779932.535-NODE-535-length-17887-cov-2.725718_pt1 | contig 17887 bp, 23 predicted proteins | sample MGYA00511064_ERZ779932 | MGnify/ENA primary metagenome ERZ779932 (study PRJEB29588, sample SAMEA1966821) | human gut metagenome | biome: human gut; feature: human-associated habitat; material: faeces | place: Denmark | collected 2008/2010 ...
CCGAGCCAAACGACTCAGTGCTGTCTTCAATGACTGGAACTTCATACCTGTTACAAATATCCAGGATCCTATCCATGGCAGCCCGCATACCGTACACATGCACGACTACTACTGCTTTCGGATGCAGTCCGGATTCAAAAGCCATCTCCAGATCATCCGGATTCATATTGAACGTTACCGGATCAGAATCAATAAATACTGGTTCTGCTCCCAGGTATCTGATCGGGTTTGCCGATGCTGTAAACGTGAGGTCTGAACAGAATACATAATCTCCTTTTCCAACTCCACACAATCTCAGTGCCAGGTGAATTGCAGCCGTTCCGGACTGAAGTGCTACCGGATAGCCTCCACCAAGATACTCTCTTACTGACTGCTCGAATCTACCGATGTAGGAATCTTCCTTAAACGCTGTCGTGATCCAGCCACTCTCAAATGAGTCCTGGACGTATTGCATCTCATTCCCCAGTATTTCCGGTCTCGCCAGCCATATCTTCTGTGCTGCTCTCTCCATCTTCGGCACCTCCTTCCACAATCTGTGCTTTGATCTGGTCATACCATATCGCTCTACCTTTAATTGTCCGGTTTCTTCCCATGCTGACTTTCGCCCCCTGGATGCCGAGCTTTCTTTGTAGTTCGTTGTAGTCCAGCTCATTCCTGCATACCAGTAGAACATAATCGTACTTTTCAAACCGGATCAGTTCCATTTCTTTAATCTTCTTTTGCATCTGGTCTTTATTGTCCAGTTTCACACCAAGGTCTATGTTCAGATCTGCTGTCCATTTTGCCAGCTCTTCCAAATCCCATTCACCGGAGTGGGTATTGTCCTTGATGTTTATCGCTCTCAGCTCTGACTTCGTGTAACCGATCAGCCTCTTGCACAAGACTTCAATGTCACCATCTTTTCTCTGCAAGATAGATAACCTCTGGTTTCCGGCAATCACATTATCATGCTCGTCAATGAGGAACAATCCGAAATCGCCATATTTCTCCAGCGATTCTTCCAGCTCCTCTGCTTCTTTCTTTCCAATCTTCCTCGGATTCCCGAATCCAGTCTTGATGTCCTTGACCTTCATCGTGAGTGTTTCAATTCTTTTTTCATCCAACATACTCATTCTTCCACCTTCTTTCTCTGCATTAAAAAAGGAGCCAGCTTAACGCCAGCTCCCATAAAGAGAGGATTTTGCAAATATACAATTTACTCATATGCTCCGTACCCTTTTTCGTTCGGCAGCCCGGATCTCCAAGCTGCCGCTTTGATGAAATTTGAGTACGTTCCAGCCCCCGGTAAGACTGAGTGATCTGTCTCTCGACTTCTCACAGCCTACACTTTAATGCATAGAGGCAGGAACTGCAAGAGAACTCTGTGCACTCCCGTAGGAATTACATGCACTCACGCAGGAACTCAGTAGGAACTACCCAACCTTTTCCGGCAGTAAAAACTGCTTCTCAAACTCCTGCAATGCGTTTCCATGCATCTTCGTAACATACCTGTATGTAAAGTTCATCTCTGATGCTATCTGCTTCAAAGGCTCCAGTAGCACATATTTCTTATGCAATAATGTCATATACTGAGGATTCTCCATGCTGCATATCTCATTCTCAACCTTCGCTGTAAATTCAATCAGCTCCTTGCTCTTTTCATCCATAATCCTTTCTTTTTCATCAATCCTGGCAAAAATACTCCCGAACTTGTCGTTATCTCTTGATGTCTGAACTCTTTCTCCGGAATCCATTCCACCGATAGATACCAGAACCTCTCTCAAATTGTTTATGCCAGAATTCATATTTTTGACAGCTATTATCTTCTGCTCTACCTGTCCTAAATACTCTTGTGCAGTCATTTTCCCGGATTCTTCCTGCATATGTATTTCCTCCTCCCGATATTGACAAATTCAAAATCCTTTCGTACAATCTTTATAGGTTTTTGGCTTCTCGGACTTCGTTGTTATCGGGAGGCTATTTTTATGCTTATTTCAAATAAAAGAACAGGAACCAGATTGCTGTTACTACAGTCATGATCGGTGATGCAATCATTAGCATAGCCGTCAAAACTCTAAAAGGAGTGAGTCTGGCTTTTCCGAACAGTGTTGCTGCAATCTTATCTTATCGTGATGCTGTAATCTTCACGATATACCCTGCAGCTAAAGCCAACACCCACAATAAAATTGTTATCTTCCAAATCACTTCTTTTTCCTCCTAAATCTCTGAGCGTATTCACAGGTAGCAAAATGCGACATATAACCAAATCCGCTGGCTTTCCCAGGATCCGTTGTAATCGTACCGGATGTTACTTCTCCGTTGGCAAGGACAATTCTGTCCTTACCACCATCAGCTACGAAATTCACAAACTGAGGATTCACCGGCATTTTCTTTCCAGATTTCATCCGCACCCACAGGATTCTTGCGCCACACTTTGAGCACTGAGAAAAAATTATTCTGTGTCTTCTGTTTCATTCAACTCTACCCCCTGGAATAATGCCTGGAACTCTCCTCTTTCCACTACAACCCGGTCAGTCTCTACAGTCACCTTAACCATCGGATCATAATACTTCTCCAGGAATCTTCTCAGCGGTTCTGCCGCCGCTTTGATTTCTTTCACCATAGCTTCCGTCTTTTCCTGCTCTTCCTTCTCCGGATGCAAGAGCTTTTCATAATCAGCCCAATGTTCATCAATGAACTTTCTTTCCAGAAGCTTTCTCTGTCCATTGTCCTCTATAACAACCTGGTCTTCTTTCACATTGACAATCTTTACTGGCGCATCCATATATTTTTTATTGAATGAAAACACCATCGGTTTAAAGCACAAATCAAACCCGACTACTCCTGTTGGTGGTTCCAGGTTAAACGGTTCTGCTGTTCTAATTGCCATCTTTCCTACCAAATTTTTCAATCTCATTATTCTTCCTCCCCTGGATCATCGTACTCATAATCATCATCTTCCACACTATCTGTGAACTCTGGATTGCCTCCAGGAGCTTCTCCGTCCTCTTCAGAGGTAATTTCTTCGCCTGTAGCTGTATCCAGCTGATTTTCGCCCTCTTCGGTTTCCTCTACTTCCTTGTAGTCTGCATCAATCACGCCTTCATTGTCCGGGAGCTCATTAGATGGTCCAGGAAGCATAGTGCTTTCATCCGGCTCTTTATCTTCACCTTTCAGATTCTGTTCGTAGTCCGGATCAAACATGCTCCGCTGACCACCTTCGTTGATATATCTGAGCACGTACCGGTTCAGTTCTTCATCCCATACCAGATTCATACCGGTATCTTTCTTACTGTCCATAGAATCTTTAACCGGAACGGCAATCGTTACCTTGTGCTTAATCACTGGCTTATTGACTTCTACGGAACCGCCCTCTCCATTCGGCACCCAGTCCTGCTTCATCTGCAAATCTACTTTCAAAGTGATACTACCTTCGTCCGAGTTGTTCTTCTCCATACTTGCGAACAATCTCTGCATCAGCAAATCAAAATTCTCTCTGGCCGTGGTAAATACATCACTTTCAATCTTCATTTCTTCGTAATTGTTCATTTCTCTGCTCCTTCCTACCTTATTGGCTCAACAGCCTTTATGGTCACTTCTACTCTTGGGTTCTCTGAATAAAACTTCCGGCATTGGCAATCTACAATCTGCGTATCGTCCCGGTATGCTACCTGGTTCAATGAATCTGCTACGGTCTTAACCACATTATCCATATCTGGCTTCTTGGTCGGTCTGATCTCTCCTGCCAGCATAGCAGCCTTTTTCTTCTTGCTTGCGGACTTTGGAATGGAATAATATGCTTTTATTCTCATATCCAGCATTGCAGCATCCTCAAATCGAAATCCATTGCATTGCTCAAGATATTCCATATGCACCAGTGTTTCATAATTCACTGTGTCCTTCGGAGTGATCGCATGACCGGTAGCTCTGCTGAATCTCGGTCTGCCTTTTCCCTTCGGCTCTCCTAGTATCGTAAACTTTACCTGCATGTCTGCCTCCTACTGACTCATTAAGTTTCCTTCTTCAATCTTCGCCTGGATGCAATACCAGCTACTCTTCTTTCCTTCCCTGGCAACTTTGATCTGCCGTGTTGTGTACCCGTTCATTCCCAGGATTGAAATAAGCATTCTTCTGTCCTCTTCTCTGTACGCCCGGATTGTGATCTCGGCTCCAAATTCGTCTTCTTCGCCTCCGACCAGGACAGACGGTTCTACTTCCAGGGCTTCCGCAATACCGAGCAATGAAGATAACGGAATATCAATCTTACCGGCTTCATAGTTCAGAATCGTTGTCTCGCTCTTTTCTATCTTGTCACCAAGCTCTTTTGCAGTGAGACCGCTTCTGGCTCTCAGTTCTGCAATCTTCTGTGACACTTTCATCTTATCCATACACTACTCCTCCAAAAAATCTTTCATTTCATCGAATCTCTGAGCAGCTTTCATCATCCGGAAAGACTTACCTCCTACATACATTGGATAGCAGCACTCCAGAATCCGATCATATATCCTCTTCTTCCGGATGTCCTCGCATTCCATCATGTCATTTAATTCCAGGTTGGAAGTGATAATCATCGGTTTATTGGCTCTGGCTCTGCTGTCAATGATGTTATAAACTTTCTCCAGGGCATAATCCGTTTCTCTCTCCGTTCCCAGATCATCAATGATAAGCAATGATGCACTGTTGAGGATTGTTATGTACTCAGCCTCTCTGTCGTTCTCCCAGATATCCTGGAGAATCTTCACGAACGATGTCATGATTACAGGCTTCGCATTGTTGAGAAGGTAATTCCCTATGCAAGCTGCCGTGAAGCTCTTCCCTGTCCCTACTGGTCCGTACAGTAACAGTCCCTGGTTCTTCTTGTACATGTCCTGGAATCTGCTGGCATATTTCTTCGCCATCTCGAATACCTTCTTGTTCTCTTCTCTGACTTCGTACTTCTCAAACGTAACCTCACGGTACTTCTTATCCATCATGGACGCTTCTTTCAGCCGATTGATCCTGCGCATCTGCTCCTCATATTCTTCTTGCCTTTTCTTCTCTTCCAGCTCTTTCGATTCGCACTTGCACACACATCTGACCACATGGGTTTTATCCCCAAACGTGACACGCAACTGCTTTTTGCTTCCACACTTTCCACAGTACACAAGTCCGTCTTCTCCGATGCAATCTCCTTCAGCCATTCGCTCTGCTCCGGATTCAGCTATCGGCAATACTCCTGTCAAATCCATCTATAGCCACCTCCTCATTATCGGAACGGATTGCCTCCGTCTGTTCTTTCCGGTTTCACTGTCTCTTCTTTCTTTTTCAGATAATCAACAAACGGCGTGGTTTCACTAAAAAATGTGCTTGCATGTTTGATGTATTTTTCATCCGTCCGATTCCTCTTGCATTCCGTTGCATATGCGGTAACAGCTGCAAGCAATTCTTCTTCAGACCAGCCGTCATTGAGTCTTGCTTTGTACTTCTTGTAGGCATTTCCTTTATCTTTCTTCCTTGGGTATATGCTCCACAATGTTTCAAACGATGTAGTGTACGGAGATTTCTTAACCGGCTTTTCTTCCGGAACTGTATTCTCTGGCTTCTGCTCTTTCTGTTCCTTCGGCTTGGTTGCGGCTTTCTCAGCAGCTCTCTTTCTTGCCACATACTCTCTCTGCCTCTTCGAGTGCTGTTTTTTATCACTGACATATTTGTTGTAATAATATCTGTACTCTTCCCAGTCATGGATAAACAGCTCTTCTTCATTGCAATCTATCCAACCATTATCCAAGAGTTTACTCACAACCTCTTCCGGATCCAGGCTCTCTGACAGGCACGGCTTGATCGCCCGTGCTATATCTGCAATATCGGCTCCATCCATGAGCCCGTCCATGCTTGCATTGTCCATCCCCCAGAGCCACAGGTTTATCAGAATCCCTATCGCCTCATTCTGAGAACACCCTACATCTTTCGCTAAGACTCTTAACTTTTTTCCTATCAATGTCTGCTCTACACTAATCCACGCCAAACCATACACCTCCTAAATCGAAGCAGTAAGGTCCATGATGCTTATCGGTCTCTTCAGAACTTTTGTCTGTCTGCACCATCCGCATGTATTGCATCTGTCCGGCTTCACTGTTCCTTCTTTTAACTGCTTTATGCGTTCGATGTTATGCTCAACGATTGAAAGCGCTTCTTTGAGGTAATGGTCATTCACATGGATCACTTCAATGTCAATATCTTCTTCCTTGGAAGCTCCGGCAATGAAGAACGGAAGTCTCTTGCCCGTATTCTGATACACTACTTCCTGGTAAACAGCTCCTTGGATATCGTAGCCCCAGTATCTGACAAAATCCAAATATCCGATATCTGGAACCCAATTCAACTTTGTGAGCGTTGCCATCACTTTCAGATCTACGATTGCTTTATCCTCCAGGTAAGAGTCCATCTTGATCTTCCAGGGAACTCCAAACAGCTCCGCTGTCATGATTACCTGTTTCTGCCCGGACATATACTTCTGGAAAAGTTCATCACGCTCTGTCCTGGCAATAATATCTTCTGCTTTCTGGAATCCAGACATCAGCTTTCCATCTTTCCGGAATATCTGAGGATTCTTAGTTCTAAAATCATCTAATGTGCCCTCATAGTAGGAATCCACATAGCTTCCGATCATCATTGGGTTTGACGGTTCTGTTTTATATTCGCCTCTGATCTTGGCCAGTGCCATTTCCTCACAGCCCATTCTTCCATATGTCCCTACGAAATCTTTGAACTGAGATACGGAAAGATATATTCTATTGGCTTCATCGGAATAGTAGTTATCCGCTGTCAGCTGGAACTTTGTACTCATTTCATCCATCTTCTTACTTTCCTTCCTCGCTCGTTTCTTCCGTGGTTTCCTGCTCTTCCGGAGCTTCCTGGACATCTTCCGAGAAGACATCTATCGGTTCGTCAATGTCCTGCACTGGTCCCGAAGGATTGTCCGTATACTCTGCGTTACCATTTTCATCAAAAATCTTCTGATCATCTTCCAAGGCTCTCTGCATCTCAACAGATAAGATTCCCCACTTGCTGAGCAACAATTTGATCACTGTCTTCAGTGCCATTGCATCAAAGTCCGTTGTCCACTTACTGTTCTTCTTGTGGTAGTTCTTGTCATATCTGTATGCCTGTGAATATTTAGCAGCATGATTTTCTACATCCTCCACCGTCATGTACAACTCCTGTCGGTATCCAGTATTCAATTCAAACCATGCAAAATATCCTACAATCTTTTCTCTGTCCCCGCTCTTTCTATCTTTCAGATTGCTGAAATCTTTGGCGAACTCAATGTCTCCGTACACCGGATTGTAAGAAACCAGCTCGTCTGCATACACTACTGCATAATTCATCCTTCTGTAATATCCGCTTCTAATCGCAAGCTGGATAAATCCTTTGTACATGATCTGGAACTGTGCCTGGTATCCTACGTCTTTCAGTTTGTATGGAACTAACGCACTGAATCCCAGGTTACTGTCGATCGGTAGATCATAGCTCGCCGCTACCAAGGCTGAACTCATGATAGAATTCGCACTGCACTGTTTCAGCTGATTATTCTGGCTAACCACATTGATGATAGATGTCATGAACTGCGGTGCTTTCTTTCCCAGGACTTCATTGAACCGGTTCTTTACGTTATCGGTTGCAAGAATCCCTTTCAACTCTTTCATCACTGATACTTCTGTTCCTGCCATATTACCAATCACTCCTTTCTGCTGTGGATAATTCTTCTCCGCACAGCTCTATAATTTCTGTTGTTGTCATATCCGATAAGCATGTTGTGCAAACGGGTCCGTTCACACCTTCCAAATACTTATCTCCTTCATAGATCCCTTCGTTACATTCAGAACATAAACATACCGGCTTTGGTTCTGGAGCATTCGGGCATCTGCTATCGCACGGATTCTGTAAACATACACTGCACATCTTCTACCTCCATCATGCTTAGCAAACTGATCGCATTCAATGTTCTCCGGAATAGATACTCTCTCAGAACATCCGGGAACAACATCTCAAAATATCCTTCATTCTTTCCTGCGACTTTGATTTTTCTCCGGCAGTGCAATTCAGCCTGCCGAACTTCTTCATCGCTGATATCAAATCCATCGTTTCTAAGCTCTCTTACTGTTTGATCTACTATTTCTCTGTATACTTCCATTAGCTTTCTTCTCCGGAAACACCTGCGAGTGCAATTCTGATCATAATCATTGCTGGCAGAATCAGATATTCTCCTCCGATTTCTACCGAATTTCTAACATTGCACATTTGTACAATCACGAAGCACTGTACGATTATTCCGATTGATACATAACTAAGCCAACTTAGCACTTTGTTTTTCATACATCCCACTTCCTTTTACTGGTGATACGAAGATTCCAATGTCTATCGGTTCCTGCTGGTCAATAGCCTGGATCATTTCTTCCAGTGTATTGAGTCCATACTGCTTCATTCGCTTTTCAATTCTTTCTGGTAATTCCACAGCTGCACTCCCTTTCCTGGACTAACTTCAATTCCCATACTGTCTTTACCATTTCATCCAATTCCTGGCATATCTCGTTGAGTTCTTTTTCTTCCTCTTCACTGACTTTCCCGTCTTCTGCAATTCCGATGAGCTTATCTTTCAAGCCTTCGATCCGGCTTTCCTTGAACTGCTTAATGATCCGGATCACTATATTATCAATGCTTCCGGCTTCAACAGCTACCGGCATACACCTTCCGATCAAGCACTCATTCTTGCAATACATTGTCTTCAGTTGTGGAGCACGATACAGGTCAGCCATCACGATGATAATGTCTACCGGATGTACCGTGACTCCCAGCTCATAATTGCTCAGCGTATTAACTGAAACACCGAGCATCTCAGCAGCTCTTTCCATGCTGCCTAGAGCATCATTGTAGATTGCAGCCTGCTTTCTACATTCACGATATGGGGTTTCACCCAGTTTCCTACAATTGCTATCCATTGTTTCTTTCCTCCTTATGGCTTAAAATAAGCTCATAACCTATAAGGTACAGCCACAATCATACGGAACATTCAAGTAATCGCTGATAAGTTTTACTGTGTTAGCAGAATATGACCTTCCGTTGACAACTGCTGAAACATGTCCTCTGGATAAACCGATGACTTCTGCAAGTTCCGTGGTTGTCATGTCGAGGTCGATGAGCTTCTTTTTAACTTTTTTGCACCAAGGCGATAACTTACGGCTCATGTCTTCCTCCTTCCTTAGAATTTTGCTTTACATCACCAATAATCTGCTGTAAAATAAACAAAAGTGTACTGACAAACACTGACAGGAGATACTGGCATATCTCCTTGATTTTTTACCGCTTTGATTACAAAGCGTGATGTAAATTGCAATGATTTGTATGTTGTTTTGTGTTGTACAAACCAATCATAATCAACAATCGCTTACTTGTCAAGCAAAATAGTAATCATTTGCATACTTTTGGAGGTATTTTTTATGACTATCGGAGAACGTGTATTCTTTTTGCTCGACAAATACGGGCTTCAACAGAAGGAATTGGCAGATGCCATCAATGTTTCCAAAGCAACCGTGAACGGCTGGAAAATCCGCAAGGGCAGTCCTTCAGCAGATCTAATCTCGCCTATAGCGAAATTCTTCCATGTATCTACTGACTTTCTTCTTACCGGGGAAGAAGCGGAATCAAAGACTCTCAGTCTTGAAGATGAAGAATGGCTCAACATCATTCATCGAATCCCGGAAGACAGACAGTCTATGTGCAAGGACTTCCTGCGGACTCACATGGTTATACCTGAGAAATATGCGGATAAGAGGCAAGCATAATCTCTACTGCTTACTTCGAGTACGTCCGCAAGAACAGGAGGTAACGTTTTATGGGAACTGAAAACATCCGCTGCGAAAACAGCAATGGAAAAGAGGACTTCGTGAAGGAGCTGGAGCGATTGCTCGCTTGCTATCAGATTGCTTCTTTCGATGATCGGAAAGTAGTTTGGGCGGTTCTGAACAAATATGCCGCCTATATAAGCTGAAATTGCCCCATAAAGGGGCTTTTTCTTTTTTGAGGTGGAATAATGAGCATAAACAGAAATAATACAAGTGAGACTCCCAAAAAGGCTGCTCTTTACGTGAGAGTATCCACAAACTATCAGATAGACAGGGACTCTCTCCCTATGCAGAGACAAGAGCTTATAACTTACGCACAGCTCATGTTTGGGATAAATGACTATGTTGTCTTCGAGGACGCTGGCTACAGTGGAAAGAATACTGATCGTCCGGAATTTCAGAACATGATGCGCCGGATCCGTGCCGGAGAGTTCACGCATCTTCTCTGCTGGAAGATTGACCGTATCTCCAGGAATCTTCTGGACTTTGCATCTATGTACCAGGAGCTGAAGGACCTGGGCGTAACCTTCGTCAGCAAGAACGAACAGTTTGACACCAGCACGGCTATCGGAGAGGCTATGTTGAAAATCATCCTGGTCTTCGCTGAACTGGAACGTAACATGACGTCCGAACGTGTAACTGCCACAATGCTTTCCAGGGCGCAGAACGGGCTCTGGAATGGCGGTCGTGTACCTTATGGGTACGACTATGACAAGGATTCAAAGACTTTCTCTATCAACCAGGAGGAGGCTTTTCTTGTGCATAAGATGTACGACCTCTATTCAGAGCATCACTCACTGGTGCTGGTATCCAGGGATTTGAATGAAGATGGCTATGCTTCAAGAGCCGGTAACGACTGGTCGCCGGTCAGCATATTCATCATCTTGACCAATCCGTTCTATACCGGCGTATACAGATACAATCATTACAAGATACCGGGGCTTAAAATCGAAAAGGACCCGTCCGAATGGATTGAGGTGCCAGATCACCATCCACGGATCATTTCAGACGAACAGTTTGACAATGTGAACCGCATCTTACAGGCGAACTCCCGGTCAAAGCGATTGCCTGGCCAGCAACATACATCAAAGGGGATTCACATCTTCGGAGGGTTGCTCTACTGCGGGACATGTGGCTCTCAGTATGTTTCTACTCCTTCCAGATTACTGGCATCCGGATACAGACCTTCCAAGTACGCATGCCCGAACCTCCGGAAGAAAAAGACATGCAATACAAAGTCAATCTCCGATCCGGTGATCGGTGAATTCGTGCTTAACTATGTTTTGAACATGATGCACGCCAGAGCGGCTTTCTCTTCAATACATGACACATCAGATCTGCAAGATGCTCTCTTAAATGGCGGCACATTTCAGAATGTGGATCACATCGGCAATGACGGACTGGATAGCTGCTTCCATATGTTCTCTTCTACACCGCTGGATGGCAAACGCTTCCGGAAGCCAAAGAAAGCTGCTACCATAGATCCGGAGCTGAAGCGGCTACGTGCTGAGAAGAGAAAGACTGAGCGTGCCTTAGACCGGCTTATGAATCTTTACCTGTATGCTGATAACCCGATCAGCGAAAAAGACTTTGTAATCCGCAAACAGGCTCTTGATGACTACTTAAAGGAAATCAATGAGAATCTTGGCATGATCGACCGTGGGCGTGGCATCGAGACAATCTCAGACGAGAACTTCATAAAAAGAGCCAGCTACTTCATCATGAGCAAAGAGCTGGCAGGAAAAGACTATATCTATTTCAAGAAACTGGCAATGGACATGGATGCTGAAATCCTAAGAGACTTCTTCCAGGAAATCATTGATTCTATCGTCATGGAAGGTAGCAACGTAAAGGAAATCGTCTTCCGCAATGGACTTGCGCACACTTTCTTCTACAAAGGCGAAGAAAAACCGGAGGCATAAAACCTCCGGTTTCTTTCATCTTTTCTTGTTACAAATGTACGATTTGGGTATCATTCTATAAACATCGCATCACCAAAGCTGAAAAACCTGTATCTTTCCTCTACAGCCTCTTTGTATGCATTGAGGACATGCTCTCTGCCTGCTAATGCTGACACAAGCATGACAAGTGTAGACTGTGGCAGATGGAAATTTGTAATCAGACAGTCAATCACCTTAAAGCTGTATCCCGGATAAATAAAGATATCCGTCCATCCGCTGCACTCTTTTAGCATGCCGTTTTCATCGGATGCTGCCTCTAAGGTACGAGTGCTTGTAGTGCCAACAGATATTATTCTGCCGCCATTTTTCTTTGCATTATTAATCTTGTCTGCAGCCTCCTGTGACACCATGTAAAACTCAGAATGCATATGGTGATCAAGCACATTATCCACCTTTACCGGTCTAAACGTGCCAAGCCCCACATGTAAAGTCACCTCTGCAATATCCACACCCTTATCTTTTACCTGCTGTAAAAGCTCCTTTGTGAAATGCAGTCCTGCCGTAGGCGCAGCGGCCGAGCCGTCATACTTTGCATATACTGTCTGGTAGCGGTTCTTGTCCTTTAGCTGATGTGTGATGTATGGCGGCAATGGCATCTGTCCGAGCTTATCAAGTATCTCCTCAAAAATACCCTCATAGCTAAACTGAATCAGCCTGTTTCCATCATCAACCACATCTATTACTTCACCTGTTAAAAGTCCGTCACCAAATATAATCCTTGTGCCCGGCTTTGCCTTTTTACCCGGCTTTACAAGAGTCTCCCATACGTCATTTTGTCTGCGCTTTAGAAGAAGTATCTCTATCTTTGCCATAGTGCCTTCTTTCACGCCAAAAAGACGTGCAGGAATTACCTTTGTATTGTTGAGCACAAGGCAGTCGCCCGGTCTTAAATATTTAACTATCTCCTTGAACACATGATGGCTGACTTCTCCTGTCTTCTTGTCAAGCACCATGAGTCTTGAGCTGGAGCGGTCCTCCAGAGGATCCTGTGCTATTAGCTCCTCCGGAAGATCATAATCAAAATCTTTTACGTCCATAATTTTCCTATTCCTAACACTATACTAACATCTAACCACGAAGTGTGACACCTGCAGTCTCTTTAAGATGAGCAAGTATATCCTTTACAAAGCCCTCGACCTTCTTAGTCTTAAGCTCCTCATCCTTTGGTGTAAATACTACACTGTACGCCATGCTCTTCTTATTCGGAGGAAGCTGTACACCCTCGTAAACATCAAACAATGTAACATCTGAGACATAATCACAGGCTTCCCTGATACCGTTTTCAATCTGCTCACATGTGATATCCTTGTCCACAACAAAAGCAAAATCTCTCTTCTCATCATCAAATTTTGAGATTGGAGTAAATACTCTGTCCTTTCCATACCACTGTGAAAGAACTCTTAAATCAAGCTCCATCACATATGCCGGTACTCTCATGTCAAGCTCATCGCATATCTCATATCTTACCTGACCGAGATATCCGATTTTTTGTCCGTCACAGAATACCTCTGCTGTCTGATATGGATGAAGGAATGGCTTTTGAGCCGGCTTGTATGTAAACTTCACATCAAGCGCATCTGCTACAGTCTCAGCCAGTCCCTTTATAGTAAAGAACGATTCATTCTCACCGAATACGCCTGCGCAAAGTGTCTCTCTCTCATCCGGATACTCTGTAAGCGGAAGCTCCTTTGCGATAAAGATATTTCCCAGCTCAAAAATTCTTCCCTCCAAGATACCCTTCTTCTGGTTTCTTGCTATGGCATAAAGCATCTCAGAAGCAAGTGTTGTTCTCATAAGCGAGAGGTCAACATTGATTGGGTTTATAAGCCTGATAGCATGTCTTTCAGGTGCATCCTCCGGGAATCTGAGCAGATCAAGATCAGCAGGTGAGAAGAATGAGTAATGTATTCCCTCATACGCGCCTGCTGCACAGAGCACCTCTTTTATCTTGCGCTCTGTCTGCTGTCTAAGGTTGAGTCCTCCGAGTGTAACCTGTGCCGTAGGCATGAATGCAGGAATGACATGGTCATAGCCATACATACGGATAACCTCCTCGGCCACATCCGGATAATCCTCCATATCCTCACGATATGCAGGAATCATGAGTGTCAGCTCATCACCGCTTACAACCGGTGCAAAGCCTAAATTTGTGAGTATTCTCACGATATCCTCTGTAGGTACCTCTATTCCAAGCACACCATTAACCTTTGCAATAGAAACCTTCATCTCTTTTGGCTCAAGCGAATTTCCTGTAGTCACCTCAACATGAGTTGAAGAAACCTTACCACAGCCAAGCTCCTCCATCAGGTGAAGCGCTCTCTTCATGGCCATGGCTGTTGTGTACTCGTTTACACCCTTTGAGTAAAGTGCACTCGAATCAGAAGCCTGTCCCAGCGCACGAGAGCTCTTTCTGATATTATCTCTTGCAAATTTTGCAGATTCAAACATCACCTCTGTTGTACCGTCGTTAATTTCAGAGTTTAAGCCGCCCATGATACCGGCAAGCGCAACTGCCTTCTTTCCGTCACAGATAACAAGGTTATTGCTGTTTAATTCAAATTCCTTCTCATCGAGTGTGACAATTTTCTCTCCATCGTTTGCACGTCTTACTACAATCTCCTCTCCCTCAAGGTATGAGTAATCAAAAGCATGCATTGGCTGTCCGAGCTCTTTTAAAATAAAATTAGTGATGTCTACCACATTTGAGATAGAGCCTATTCCAACAAGTGCAAGACGTTTTCTCATCCATGCCGGTGACTCAGAGATTTTTACATCATGCACATAGTGAGCTGTGTAGCGAGGGCAGATGTCCTGTGCCAGGACAGATACCTTGAAATTTTCCTTCTTAACATCATCAGCAGTATAGTCAAGTGCAGGCTCCTTAAGCTCTTTTCCCAAAACAGCAGCAACCTCTCTTGCCATGCCATATATACACTGACAGTCAGGTCTGTTTGCTGTGATTGCAATATCAAAAATCCAGTCATCAAGGCCGAGGATAGGTTTTACATCATCTCCCACCTTAGCATCCTCAGGTAAAACCAAAAGTCCGTTGTAGCCTGCACCCGGATAGAGGTCCTCATTTAAGCCAAGCTCTACGCCTGAGCATAACATTCCATATGAATCATATCCACGCAGCTTGCCCTGCTTTATCTCCATCACGCCCTCTATTGTAACGTGATCCTTTGCTGTGGCATATACTGTTGCGCCGATAAGTGCAAGAGGATATTTGCCCCCTGCCTTTACATTGTCCGCTCCACAGCAGATCTGGAATGTGCCATGTGCTCCGGCATTTACCTGACACAGGCTTAGGTGTGTCTCCGGAATCGGCTCACATTTTTCTACAAGGCCGACTACTACGTTTGAGATATCCTTTCCCACCTCATATGATTCCTCAACCTCGAAACCACATGAGAATAATTTTTCCTCTAACTCCTTTGGTGTTACATCTATATCTACATAATCTTTTAACCAGCTAAGTGGTGTTAACATAATTTTTGCCTCCTGTTATATATTCAAGAAATGAATCTAGTTGTCATCAATCTGGTCTAATACCCTAAGGTCTGACTCGAATAAAAGCTTGATGTTGTTAATTCCGTATTTGAGCATTGCAATACGCTCAAGACCGATACCAAATGCAAATCCGCTGTACTCATTTGTGTCTATGCCACAGCCCTCAAGCACCTTTTTATTTACCACACCTGCACCAAGCACCTCAATCCAGCCTGTGCCCTTGCATAAAGAGCAGCCCTTGCCGTGGCACTGGAAGCAACTTACATCAACCTCTACAGACGGCTCTGTAAATGGGAAGTATGAAGGACGAAGACGTGTTGTGACATTCTTTCCGAACATCTTCTTTACAAGCTGGTCAAGCATACCCTTTAAATCGCACAGTGTGATTCCCTTATCTACCACAAGACCCTCCATCTGTGTGAACATAGGAGAATGTGTCGCATCATCATCCGAACGGAAAACCTTACCTGGTGAAACAACCTTGATAGGCGGCTTCTTTGCTTCCATTACATGAATCTGTCCTGCTGAGGTCTGTGTGCGCAGTAAGAACTCAGGTGATAAATAGAATGTATCCTGCATATCACGGGCCGGATGATCCTTTGGAGTATTTAAAGCTGTGAAATTATAGTAATCATTCTCGATTTCTGTACCCTCGTAAACCTCAAAGCCCATAGATGTGAAAATCTCCGAGAGCTGGTCCTTTACCTGTGTTACAGGATGAAGATTACCCTTTTTGCCTCTCTTTGCAGGCATAGTGACATCTATTTTTTCGCTCTCATACTTGCGCTTAAGTGCCTCTGCCTCAAATTTCTTAACCTTCTCATCAAGAAGCTTCTCAACTGCCTCACGTGTCTCATTGACCCACTGGCCTACCTTTGGTCTCTCATCAGGAGCAACATCCTTCATGCCCTTTAAGACAGCTGTGAGCTCACCCTTCTTTCCAAGAATTGCAGCACGCACATCATTTAATTTTTCAAGGCCGTCAGCCTTATCAATTTCAGCAAGTGCTTTCTCTCTGATCTGTTGAATTTTGTCTCTCATCGAATTTCACCTCATAATATTTTTCTTAATTTGCATAAACTCGTAACTCCAAGCTCGAATTTCCCGTTTATGCGATAAAAAACGCCCCTGCATGGCTATTAAACCGTGCAGGGACGAAAATTCCGCGATACCACCCTGATTTCCATTGACGTTTTACTCAATGGACTCTCATTGATATGTGTAACGTACATAACACGTCATGAACTACTGTGCTTCATCCATGCAGCTTCAGTGTGAACTTCAATCAATAGCCTTTTTGTAAGACTGCTTTCAGCCGATGACAATCTCTCTCTGGTCAAAGTACTACAATCTACTATGCACCTTCATTGCTTTTATTATATATAGCTGCGACATATATATCGCAAATGCTTATTTCTTAATAACACATAAGTCATTTTAGCACAATCTCTATATTTTGCAAGTAGAAAATTTTATATTTGATTTATATTTTATTTCTAAGCCCCTTAGGATAATGGTTTTTAACCTGTGTGCCATTCACCTTGCCCCAGCCGGCCGGATATCCATCTACACATACAAGTGCCCAGCCCTTTTTGCATTCAGCCGCCTGCTCATCAGATAACACGACTGACTGACCATTGAAAAAGCCTGTTGTCTGCGGATTGTCACATGTAAGTTTTACTAGATTTTTAGCATCATTTAGCTTAAGTGCAAGTGCCAGCGAATGCGACGGCTCAAAGCGCTGTTTTTTAAACTCTCCTATATGAAGCCCTGCTCGCTGCACCTTAAGCCCTTTAATATCAACTTCCATATCAGGCAGCCTGTAGAGCTGCTCCCCAAACATGACAAGCCTTGAGTTTTTAATCCATGCTGCCACATCCTCTGATATGGTCTCATCAAGAAACGCTGAGAGAAGCTTCATATTTTCTTTTGTGAGAGCCGGCTTTGTTTCATTTTTCCTGTTCTTACTATTTTTATTCTTTTTGGTTTTCCTGTCAGCTTTAAGGCCTGTGTCCTCTACTTTATTACAGCTATCCTCGCATACATCATAACCCGCATCAAACTCATTAACACTGCCTCTTCTCACAAGCTTTGCCACAAAATGCCCCTCTCCGTCCACCTTATGCGGCCAGAAGCGCTCCATTTCTTCAAGTGTAAAATCAGGATGTCTCTCCAAAAAATACTCAATTACATCCTCATTTTCTTCCTTCGAGAAGGTGCAGGTGCTGTATACTATCACGCCTCCCGGCTTAAGCATCACCGCAGCATTGTCCAGTATTTCCTTCTGCCTTGCCGCACAGATTGCCACATTTTCTATGCTCCACTGCTCTATTGCCTCAGGCAGCTTTCGAAACATTCCCTCTCCTGAGCAAGGTGCATCCACCTGTATAGCATTAAAAAAGCCCGGGAAATGTGAAGCAAGCACAAAGCTGTCCTCATTTGTCACAATCGCATTTTTAATTCCCATACGCTCTATATTCTGCGACAAAATCCGGCTTCTTTGTGTGTTAATCTCATTTGATACCAAAAGTCCGCTGTCTCCTAAATATGTGGCAA
>ERZ779932.545-NODE-545-length-17704-cov-8.061137_pt1 | contig 17704 bp, 15 predicted proteins | sample MGYA00511064_ERZ779932 | MGnify/ENA primary metagenome ERZ779932 (study PRJEB29588, sample SAMEA1966821) | human gut metagenome | biome: human gut; feature: human-associated habitat; material: faeces | place: Denmark | collected 2008/2010 ...
TACTACTAGTAAACTAGCAACTACTAATATTGTTTGTTTTTTCTGCATAAACATTTACTCCTTTCATTACACAACAAAAAATGGATAGACCTCACCTATCCATTTATTTCATGCAAAAAATTCTCTACTTTCAAGTTAGTTAGAAGATAATACTCCCTATTTAGTACTTTATTTAGTACTATAGGTGAAGATATATAACTTAATTTATTTACATAATTATTAGTCATATTACATATCCTCCTTCTACCTTAACTAGTTTAATTTTATCAAAAAAGAATACTTTATTCAAGTACTCTTAATTAATTATTTTACTGATGTTGTTCTTTTTCTTTTTCGTGTTGGTAAGTCTTCATCTACTTCTTCTTGTTTTACTTTAGACATTTTATTTTTTACTCTTATTAATTTAATTAATTTTATTATATCATATATAATTACACCTACAGCTGGTATTAGTATTATTGTGAACCAACCGAATTTGCTTGCTAAAAAGAATTGTACTCTTCCTAGTTGTGGTATTATCATTTTTTCAACACCTATAACATTATCTTCACTTATTATTTCGTTATCTACAACTGGGTTAGCATCTCCTTTTGTTCTAAAGGTGTAACCTTGATTAGTACTAAATTTTTCTACTACACGGTGTGTTATTGGAGTATTACCAAAGAATGCATTAGTACTATAGTATGAGATTACATCTCCAACTTCTATATCTTCTGGATTTGTTTTAACTATAAATACTACATCATATACTTGTATATTTGGAGTCATACTAGGACTTATTATTGTATATAAACCAAGAGGTTGTTTTTGGCCTTTAGCAAGTGCTATTTTATTTATAGCAATATAACTTACTAAAAATAAACCAATTATTACCAATATTGCCATTACACACCAAGATATTGTCTTAGTTATAAAATATAATGTACTTTTTTCCTTTTTATTCTTCATATTGTCACCTACTATAATTATTATAGTAAATTTTTGGAATTTATACAAGGTAGTTTTTGTTAATATTTACATTATGTTACATAAAATAAAACAAAGTAAGTTTAGTTTTGCTTACTTTGTTTTTTACTATATATACACCCACAATAGTTTTGTCTATATAAGTTATATTTTTTAGATAATTGAATGGATAATTTATATCCTTCTTTTTTCTTAAAGTCTGAATATAAGAATTTTACTTTTGTTATTTCTTCTATATCTTTTCCAATAGCATTTAACACTTGACTATTTTTATATGGGCTTACTGTTAAAGTAGTACCAAAATATTCAAAGTTATTTTCTTTTGCAGTAAGTGCTGTTTTAGTTAGTCTTAATTCATAACATTTATGACATCTATAACCACCTTCAGGTAAGTCTTCTAGTCCTTTTGATATACTTTTAAATATTTCATTTTCATAGTCACAATCTAAAAACTTAATACCAAACTTACTAACTATTCTTTTTTGTTCTTCTTTTCTTTTTAAGTATTCTTCTAATGGTTCAATATTTGGGTTATAGTAAAATATTGTTACATCAAAATAATCTTTTAATCTTGTTATTACGGCAGTAGAACATGGTGCACAGCAAGAGTGTAAAAGCAAAGAGGGCTTACGCCCTTTTAACTCGTTAATTGTTTCTTCTAATATTTTATCATAATTAGTTTTCATAATTACCTACTTTTGTTTTTTAGCATCTTCTTTTTTTCTAAGTTCAGTATTTAATATTTTCTTTCTTAATCTAAAACTTTTTGGAGTAACTTCTACAAGTTCGTCAGTATTAATGTAGTCTAATGCTATTTCTAGAGTTAATTGTCTAGGTCTTTTAAGTACAACAGTATGGTCTTTACTAGCACTTCTTGTATTAGTTAAGTTTTTAGCTTTTGTTACGTTTACTGCTAAATCGTTATCTCTATTGTTTTCTCCAACGATCATACCTTCATATACTTCAGTACCTGGTTCGATAAACATGACACCACGGTCTTCTAAAGCACCTAACCCATATGCAGTAGCTTTTCCATTTTCCATAGAAACTAATACACCTAGTTTTCTTTCTCCAACTGGGTTAGGATTAACTGGTCCATATTCTTTAAATGTATGGTTAATTATTCCATAACCTTTAGTTAGAATTAAAAATTCGTTAACAAAACCAATTAAACCTCTAGATGGTACTAAATATTCAAGTTTAGTATTTGTTTCAAAAGGTTTCATATTAATCATTTGACCATCACGACTTGCTAAACTTTCTATTACTGAACCAACTGTGTCAGTAGGTGCTTCTATTAAAACTTCTTCATATGGTTCACATTTAACTCCATCTATTTCTTTTACAATTACTTCTGGCTTTGATACTTGAAGTTCAAAACCTTCTCTTCTCATGTTTTCAATTAATATTGATAAGTGAAGTTCTCCACGTCCACTTACTATCCAGTTTTCAGCATCTTTTTGTTCTACTCTTAAAGATACATCTTTTTCTAGTTCTTTCATTAATCTTTCTTCAATTTTTCTAGCAGTAAGTAGTTTACCTTCTTTACCAGAGAAAGGACTTGTGTTAACTCCAAATGTCATTTTTAAAGTAGGCTCTTCTATTCTAAGGACAGGAAGAGCTTCTTCTTTTCCTATTTCACAAACTGTTTCTCCTACAGATATGTCAGGAAGTCCAGATATACCAACTATTTCTCCAGCTGAAGCACTTTCTATTTCTTCCCTTTTTATTCCAGTAAAACCAAATAATTTTTGTATTCTAAATTGTTTAATGCTACCATCTAATCTTACACATGAAACCATTTGTCCAGTTTTAACTGTACCATTAGCAATAGTACCTACACCAATTCTTCCAACATAATCGTTATAGTCTAAAAGTGCTGGTTGGAATTGTAATGGGGCATTCACGTCTCCCTTTGGCTCAGGTATAGTGTTAATAATTGTTTCAAATATTGGGTCCATTGTGTGTTTTTGTGTTGATAAGTCTTCGTCATAACTACTAGTTCCGTTTAAAGCACTTGCATAAATTATAGGGAAATCTATTTGTTCATCACTTGCACCTAAGTCAATAAATAATTCAAGTACTTCATCTATTACTTCACTAATTCTTACATTTTCTCTATCAACTTTGTTAATAACTACTATTGGTTTTAAATTAGCCTCTAATGCTTTTTTAAGAACAAATCTTGTTTGAGGCATAGTACCTTCTCTAGCATCAACTAAAAGGATTACACCATCAACCATATGCATTATTCTTTCTACTTCTCCACCAAAGTCAGCATGTCCTGGAGTATCAACAATATTAATTTTATAATCTTTATAATGTACACCAGTTGTTTTGGCTAAAATTGTTATTCCTCTTTCTTTTTCTATATCATTTGAGTCCATTACTCTTTTGTCATGTGTTTCATTTTCTCTAAAAGTTCCACTTTGATTTAGTAATTCGTCTACTAATGTAGTTTTACCATGGTCAACGTGGGCAATTATTGCAACGTTTCTTATTTTCATACTTCTTCACTCCTTAAAAACCTAGAGTATTATAACACTAAAATGGGTATTTTGTAAAGAAAAATGTAACAATTATGTTACATTTTAAGACATCAATACTGTGTAAGATAGGAGCACTATTAAAAAGGCTAAATTAATTACAGTAAACATTAACATATAATTTGCTAATAGTACTGCAGTTGGAACGTTACTTATAAATTGACAACTTTTTAATCCTGTTACTAATACACTTTTTGACAACATGTTAATTAAAAAATTACTTATGAATGTTATTCTACTTATATTTCCAGAAAATATAAAGAAACAAGAAAATGTTAATAGTAAATCCCAATCCATAGTTTTTAAAGCAAGTATAACTATAATAAAAGTAATTGGATTATCTTTTATTAGTTTCTTTATTTTATTCATTTTTATTTCTCCTAAATAATAAATATATAAATATAATATAAAATAAACACTAGAACCATAAGTATGCCTTCTCTTCTTGAGAGTTCTTTATTACTTCTTCCAAATATGTAAAACATTAAAGCAGATAATAATACTACACTTGTGTCTACTACACTAAATGAACTAGAACTTACTCCACCATATATTGCAATTGGTAAACCAAGTACTATGCATATATTAAATATATTAGTTCCAATGATGTTTCCAACAGCCATATCAAATTCATCTTTTCTGGCAGCATTTATTGTCATTGTTAATTCTGGAAGAGATGTTCCTATTACTATTACTGTCATTGATATTATTTTTTGGCTTATTCCTATTTGACTTGCAAGTAATACTGCATTGTCTACAACTATGTTTGAAGATAGTGTTATTGCTAATAATGAAAGTATTATTATAATTATTGATTTTACAATAGAATACTCTGGAATATCATATTCATTGTTTTTATTTTTTCTTACGATTCCTATTATATAAAACATAAATAGTATAAACCAAATTAGTAACATTATTGCATCTGCTCGTGATAAAGAGTTAACTGCACCTTTTTTAAATAATGAATCTGTTACTAATATGAAGAATGCAGTTGTTATTATTACTAATAATGGTAACTCTTTTTTTATTGTTCTTTCTTTTACTTTTATTGGTCTAGTTATAGCAGATAATCCTACTATTAAGAGAATATTTACTATGCAAGAACCTATTACATTTGCAAGAGTCATATCACTAGCACCTGACTTGATACTATTAAATGATATTGCAAGTTCAGGAGCACAGGTTCCGAAGGCTGCAATTGTTAAGGCAATTAACATTTTGGGAACTTTAAGAGAGAGAGATAAACTACTTGCTGCACTTACAAATATATCAGAGAATCTTATTAATATTGTTAAACCAAATATTAGTAATATTATAGTTGTTAATATTAAACTCAATTTTTATTCCTCCTTATTTTGTCCCTTTCAAAGTATTTTAGTATTTCTGAAACTATTATTATTGGAAGAGATAATAGAAATAAGTATAATACACTAACTAAAGGTATTGGGTTTGAATCTAAAAGATGTGATAGGAAACTATTTTCTACTACAATAAATTGTATAAATAGTACTACTGCTATGCTTATTATTAGTTGTTTATTTTCTTTTAATGGTTTACTAAATATGCTATGTATTTCACTTCTACAATTAAAGCAATGAAGGTTTTGCAAGAAAACCATTAGTAATAATATATGACTTCTTGCAACTGAAACTTCATAACCTAGTACATCTATTAAATAAATCCACACACCAAATACTGTTATACCCATAATTAAACCTATTAGCATTATTTCATTTTTTAATAGTCTATCAAATAGTGATTCTTTTGGATCTCTTGGTTTTCTTTTCAATATGTCTTTTTCACTACTTTCAAAGGAAAGTGCTACATCTTGTATTCCATCTGTTACTAAGTTTAACCAAAGTAATTGAACAGCTGTTAAAGGTATATCATAGTTAAGTGCTATTGAAAGGATATAGAATACAACTTCTGAGACACCACAAGATAGTAACATGTACGTTACTTTTCTAACGTTATCATATGCACATCTTCCTTCTTCTACTCCATTTAATATAGAAGAAAATTTGTCATCAGTTATAATAAGTGCACCTGTTTCTTTAGCAACATCTGTTCCTGAACCCATGGCTATTCCTACATTTGCTGCTTTTAATGCTGGTGAATCGTTTACACCATCTCCTGTTACTGCAATAAATTCACCTAATCTTTTATATGACTCTACTATTTGTAATTTTTGTATTGGACTTACTCTACTGAAAACTGTTTTAGTTTTTATGTATTTGTCAAAGTTATCTAGTCCACTTTCGTATACTTCTTTTAATTCTAAACCAGTAGTTATTTCTGTTTCATTAGTACATAATTCTAATTCTTTTGCTACACTGAATGCTGTTAATGGATGATCTCCTGTTATCATTACCGTTTTTATTCCGGCTTGTTTGCATGACTTTATTGCTTCTTTAGCATCAGGTCTTATTGGGTCAACAAATGCAACTAGTCCTAAAAATGTTAATTTAGGTATATCATTTTCTTTATAATTGTCTTTTATTTTAAATTTTTTTATTGTACCTGTTGCAAACGCTAGAACTCTATATCCTTCTTTTGCTAAATCTTCATTTTGTTTTCTTATTTTTTCTTTGTCTGTTTTTGTTGTACAGAAACTTAATATTTTTTCTAATGTTCCTTTAACTGAAACGTTTATGTTTTCTCCTTCTTTATAAAATGCACATGAGTATCCTGCATCTGACTCGTATGGTATTCTTCCTAAAACATCATTTTTGAATGATTCAGATTCTAAGTTATATTTGTAACCTAAACTTAAAAGTGCTGTGTCCATTGAGTCACCAAAGTTTACCCAAGAGTTATCTATATATGATAAACTTGCTTCGTTGTTATATAAACCTTCTTTTACTAGTTTGTCAATATTTTCTAGTTTACTATTTTTGAATGGTTTAATTTCACCTTTGTCATTATAACCAACACCTGTTACTTCATATGTTTCATTATTTGGTAAAACTATTTTTTTTACAGTTTGTTCATTTAGTGTAAGTGTCCCAGTTTTGTCACTAGCAATTATTGTTGCTGAACCTAAGGCTTCTACTGCATTTAGTTTTTTTACAAGAACATTTCTTTTAGCCATTTTGTTAGAACTGATTGATAATGATAATGTAATCACTACTGGAAGACCTTCTGGAATTGATGAGATACTAAGTGCTACTACTAGGAAGAATATCTCTTTTGCTGCATATCCTTTAAAATATAATATAGTTGTTACTAAAAGGGCTAGAATAGCGGTTAACATACCTAATTGTTTTGTGAATTTTTGCATTCTTATTTGTAAAGGTGTTATTGTGTCATCGGTTTCTAATACTTCTTTTGCAATGTTTCCTATTTCTGTAAACGAGGATGTTGATACAACAATTCCTTTAGCACGTCCTCTCATGACTGAGGTACCTAAATAAGCCATATTGGTTCTTTCACTTAGTGAACATTCTTCACTTAATATGTGAGCACTTTTTTCTCTAGGAATTGATTCACCAGTTAAAAGAGATTCATCTATTGTTAAGTTTTGTGTTTCGATTAATCTTAAATCTGCTGGAACTTTTGAACCTGACTCTAGTAAGACAATGTCTCCTGGAACTAAGTCTTCACTTGGAATAGATATTTCTTTATTGTTTCTTATTACAAGTGCATCTATTCTTATTAATTTTGCTAGGGCTTCAGCATTTTTATTACTTCTATATTCTTGTACTGAACCTAAAACGGCATCAATTAGTATTACAAATAATATAAAAGCACCATCTATATATTCTCCAATTATAAATGATAAAATCATAGTTATTAGTAATATATATACTATAGGGTTTTTAAATTGTTCAAAGAATACTTGTATAAATGTTTTTTGTTTTGCTTTTGGAAGTACATTTTTTCCATATTGCTTTAATCTAATATTTACTTCTTTTGTTGTTAAACCTTCTACTCTTGTATTTAATATTTTAAATATATTTTTTTTATCAATAGTATACCATTTTTCTTTCATATATGCACTTCCTATTCTGTTAATATTATATCATGGTATCATTTTTTAAAAAAGAGAAAGTTGATAATTTTTAAATTCAAAACAATTGTTATATTTTTAATACTAGTTTTTATGAAGATTATTTATTTGTGTAATTATAGTAATTCATTTCTTGTAATTCTTCACTTAAGTTTTCTAAGTCTTCTAAATCTGTTTCATAGTTTAGTATTTCCTCTATTTCAAATATTAAACTATTTAAATTTGTATGTTTTTCATAGTCAATATTGTATTTTTTTAGTATTTCTATTTGTGAATCTCTTAATACTAAATTATTATTTCTTTTCTTAGGTATGTTTTTATCTATATCTAAATCTACTTCTGTTAGTAAGTCATTTATATTTATATCTTTTCCATTAATTTGCATGGTTATCCTCCTTTTAAGTATATTTTACCATATTAAAACTCCCAGATGGGAGTGTTTTTTTAAAAATTTATTTTTTATAGACGCCTATTAAAGTTTATAGGAGGAAGATTTATTTTTTTTAGGAAGTTTTTTGTCTTCCTAGTATATTATATGTTAATATATTATTTTGATTAGTTAATAAGTCTATTTCCATTTCCAATAAGTTATTTCTTTCATGTCACATCCATATGTTGTTATGTGTTTTTTGTGTTTTTCTAACATAGATATAGCATATTCTTGAAGGCTTTTATCTTTTTGAAGTTTTGGTACATATTTGATTATATCTAGAATTAAGTGATATCTATCAATTTTATTAAGTACTCTCATGTCAAATGGTGTTGTTATTGTTCCTTCTTCAATGTAACCTCTTACATGCATATCTTTATTAGTTCTATTGTATGTTAATTCATGTATTACGTTAGGGTAACCATGAAAAGCAAATAGTATTGGTTTGTTTGTAGTAAATAGTTTATCATATTCTTTGTCAGTTAAACCATGTGGATGTTTATCATTACTTTCTAATTTCATCAAGTCTACTACATTTATTACTTTTATTTTTAACTCAGGCTTTTTTTCTTTAAGAATAGAAACAGCAGCTAGGACTTCTAATGTTGGAGTGTCGCCAGCACAGGCTAGAACTATATCTGGAGTTTTACCATTAGTTGTGCTTGCCCATGACAATTCGTCTATTCCTTTAGCACAGTGCTTAATTGCTTCTTCCATTGTTAGCCACTGAGGTCTCATATGTTTTGAAGCAATTACTAAGTTGATATAATTTTTTGTTCTTGAAATATGATCAAATGTTGAAATTAATGTATTTGTATCAAATGGTAAGTATATTCTTATGGTATCACTTTTCTTTGGAAGTAAGTGATTAATGAAACCTGGATCTTGGTGTGTGAAACCATTATGGTCTTGTTGCCAGCAGTGACTTGTTAATAATATATTTAGACTTGATATATCGTTTCTCCAAGGTAGTTCTTTAGCCATTTTAATCCATTTAGCATGTTGACTAACCATTGAGTCAATAATTCTTACAAATGCTTCATAACTGTGGATAAATCCATGCCTTCCTGTTAATAAGTAGCCTTCTAGCATTCCTTCACAAATATGTTCTGATAAAATGCTATCTATTACATGACCATTTCTACTTAAGTATTCATCAGTTTTAATTATTTTAGTATCCCATTTTCTATTTGTTACTTCGAATACATGGTTAAGTCTATTAGATAGTGCTTCATCTGGACCAAATATTCTATAGTTATCTTTATTTAAATTCATTACATCTCTTATATATGAACCAAGAGATCGCATGTCTTCATTTTGTGTTTGTCCACGTTTAATAGGTAATTCATAATCCATTAAGTTTTCAGGTAATTTTAGTTCTTTTATTAATAAACCTCCATTAGCATTTTTGTTTAGTCCCATAGTTTTTTCTAATGGTGGACAGATATTTTTTATTTCTTCTTTTATACTTCCGTCTTCATTAAATAATTCTTCTGGTTTATAACTTTTCATCCATTTTTCAAGTATTTTTACGTTGTCTGTGTTTTCTTTATTAACGATTATTGGAACTTGATGTGATTTAAAACTATTTTCTACTTCTTTAGGACCAGTCCAACCTTTTGGTGTTCTTAGTATTATCATTGGATAAAATGGTCTAAAGGTGTGAAGGCGGCTTTGTTTTTTTATTTTATTTATGTAAGAAATTATTTCATCCATAGTACTTGCCATTTTTCTATGCATTTTAACTGGGTCATTTCCTTCAACAAGATATGGTTTGTAGCCTAACCCTTTAAAGTAACTTATTAGTTCGTCTGATGGTATTCTTGATAGTATTGTTGGGTTTGCAATTTTGTAACCATTTAAGTGAAGTATAGGTAATACTGTTCCATCTACACAAGGATTTATAAGTTTGTTTATTTGCCAACTTGCTGATAATGGGCCTGTTTCTGCTTCTCCGTCTCCTACCACACATGCTGCGATTAGGTCTTTGTTATCTAATACTGCTCCGTAGGCATGACTTAGACTGTAGCCAAGTTCTCCACCTTCATTTATGCTTCCTGGAGTGTGTGGTGTTACATGGCTACCTATTCCACCTGGAAAACTGAATTGCTTAAATAACTTTTTTAGTCCTTTTTCATCTTCTGTTATGTATTCATAAATTTCACTATATGAACCATCAGCATAATCGTTTGCTATCATTGCTTGTCCACCATGACCTGGACCAGATATGTATATCATATTTAAGTCATATTTTTTTATTACTCTTTGTAAATGAGTATATATAAAGTTTTGTCCTGGTGCAGTTCCCCAGTGTCCGACTACATTTGGTTTTATGTCTTTTATATCAAGTGGCCTTTTTAAAAGTGGGTTATCTAATAAGTATAGTTGTCCTACTGATAAATAGTTTACTAATCTAAAATATTTATTTAAATTATTTATTTCTTCTTTTGTTATTTTAGTTTTCATTATTTTCTCCTTCTAAATATGTATTTATATTGTTCATGTTAAATCCATCAAATAATATTTGTTTTTTATAAATATTGTTAGTCTGTCCGTTATTTTTTATTACTAGTATTATTGGGTTATCGCTTTTTAAATCGTTTATGTTATAGTAATTGAAAGTATTTAATTCGTTATAGTTTATATAGTATGAATTTGATAAATCTATAATACTATTTTCTACTATACTACATTTGTATGAACAATTTTCTTGTTTTATATAGATGTAACTTGTAGTTGTTCCAGTTACTAGTCTATTTAGTTCTTCTAATGTTATGTGTTTATTTTGAATTTTTGTAAAAGCAGTATTTGCAAAATCGTTTATGTTACTTCCATATGTTTTAATAAATTCTTTATTTAAAGAAGAATCTTTATCTTTAAAGAAGTAATAATTGTTTTCGCTCATTTTAATTCCTAGTAATTCTTTTGAACTTGCTGTTATGGTAAAAGCACTTCCACAATCCAATTTTAAAATGCTATTTGTTGGTGTGTATGAGTAGGTGCTACAATCATTAATTTTCAATGTTGAACCTTTATATGTGACTTTATTACTAGATATGTTTAATGAGTCATATAAGCCAGTTGTTTTGTTAAACATATAATATGTGTTATTAATTATTTCGCTACTTGGTAGTTCTTTTGGTTGATTTTTGTAACCTGTTATTCCTAGAAATATAAATAGTATTATTAGTGTTGTATATATAATTATCCTTTTCACTTTTTCCCTCTTTCTATCATATATTAATTATATCAAAAGTTAGTTTTTTTTTAAAGTAGTTTACTTGATTTTAATATACTAATTGTGGTATAATTTGTTTCTTGCGCTTAAAAAAAGGAGGTTAAGTATGAAATATGTTGATAAGATAAATAAAATAATTTCTAGTGTTACTGGGATGGAAGGACCTTATGCTAATTTAATTATTGATACATTACTTATTATTATCTTTGTTAAGATAGTTCAAAAAGTAAGTAACTTCTTTTTCAGTAAAATTTTTAAAAAGAATAAAACTAGGTTTAATTTTAGGAAGAAAGTTAGTTTTGTCTGTAATATATTTTTAGTTTTTATTATAATTATTATTTGGGAAGATTTTTTATTAAAATTTATTACACTTTTTAGTTTTGTTACTGCAGCGATAGCCTATAGTTTAAGAGATACTATTATTAATTTTTTTGCAGGCATTTATATTAGGCTTGCTAAGCCTTTTCAGGTAGAAGATAGAATTATGATTTGTAATCATATTGGTGATGTGGTAAATATAAGTAATTTAAGTTTTGAAGTGTTAGAGGTTAATAATGATACTTTTCAAAGTACTGGTAGTATCGTGCATATTCCAAATTCTAAAGTAATTAGTGAGCCATTAATAAATTATGTTAAAGTGTTTAAGTATGTATGGAATGAGACAGAAGTAAAGATTTCTATAGATAGTGATATTAAAAAAGTTAAGGGAATTTTATATAGCATTGTTAATAATAATGATATTATTAAGAGTATACCTGGTAAGATGGTAAATGAATTAAATAATAATAGTAGTTATAGAATATATTATAATAAGTTAGAGCCTATAATTTATACAAATATTAATGATAAATATGTTAGTATGAATATTAGATATTTAGTACATCCAAAAAAGAAGAGAAATGTAATTAATGAAATTAATAATCAACTTTTGAAATTAAATGAAGAGGGAAAAATTAGTTTATACATAGAAAAATAGGACAACTTTTTATTAGCTGTCCTTTATTGTTAGTGTTTCTTTTTCATATAATTTTATTTTATAGTAAGATGTTTTTGGAACTTTGTATGTAAAAGTGTAAGAACTTAAATCTTTTATTTGTTCGTTTAATGTTTGAATTTCTGTTTTTAATCTTTGATTTTCTGTAGTTAGTTCTATGTTTTCTTTTTGTAATATTTCTAGTGTATCATCAATTTTTGATTCTTCTTTAAAATATAATAATCCATTAGTAGCGGATGCATTTTTTGATACGGTTTGATTACTATAAACATAAGTACATTCTAGAGGATTTATTCTTGTGCCATTTTTATAAACTTCGTAATGCAAATGATTTCCGGTAGAGTATCCAGTATTTCCCATAAGACCTAGTTGGTCGCCTTTTTTGATCTTATCACCTACGTTTAATGTAACACTTCCAAATGCTAAATGTGCGTAAAGTGTATAATAATCATTATCATGTTTTATTTTTACGTAGTTTCCATAGTTTGGTGTATCAGTGTCTGTTTTGTTATAGTTTTTTACTACACTAACAACTACTCCATCTTCACTTGCATATACTGGCATATTTGGACCACCATAATTGGAATTCCAACCTAAATCTAATGCCTTGTGACTTGATGAAAAATATTGCGTTATTGCAACGTAATTTGTAGGATATTTCAGTGTCATGATTTATCAGTCCTTTCTATTTCTTCTATGGTATCTATTTTGCTTAATGAATCAAATATTTTGTCTTCAAAAGTTTTATATATTGCATCTGCACCTATAAAACTTATTAATCCTACCCATAATGTTTCAATTATACTTAGGTTAGTAAACGTTAAACTAAATAATACTCCTATAACCATAGATATTATTAGGCATTTTAAGCAAATGTGATTTTTACATTTAGTTCCTTCTTTTAATCGCTGTGTTAATGCTGTAGATATTATTGAAGAAGCTACTGAAACAATAAGTATATTTTTTAGTAATGTTAAATCTATCATTTTTATTACCTCCAATATATTATATGTTAGTTTTTTTTTATTGAAGGGGTTCATGCACTAAAAAAGAAGAGTTATAATTTTCTCTTCAATTTTATTTTTAATTATCTATCTGCATATTCCATTTTTTTGTTTTTTAAAAATCTATAACCAGCACTTTCAAGTTCTTCCATAGTTACAATTTTATCTCTTAATGCATCTTTTAGTAAATATTCTTGATTATTTATTTTAACATATACATAGTTACTTTTTTTACAACTAAAATAATAATTTTTATAGAAATAATCTATTGCTTCTGCACAATACTTTCCTTTTGTTTTGTCTATTATTTCTATAGTTTTGTTTGAAACTGTATAATCTTGTGATGGTTTTTCTTTAACTGATTCTTTTTTTATTTCTGGACTTATTATTATTGTATCTTTTGTATTTTGTGTTGATGAAGTAGTAGTATTTCCAGTATTATAACTTGGTTTATTATCTATATTTGGAGTTTCTTTTACTTCTGTTGGATCAATTGGTTCAATATCTTCTTTTAGTGGTACTTTAACGTATTCAATTTTGTATTTATTTAAATCATTAATAGATATTTTATTATTTTTTAATGCTTCTTTAATATTTTGTTTACTTCCATCTGTATATATTACGTTAATATATTTACTTTTAATGCATGTAAGATTATAAGAATATTCTTCTGTTTTATATATTTCTTCTAATGCTTCATCACAACTAAAATTATTTGTTAATTTAGTTTGATTTTCTATTGTGTATACGTTAATTTCTTCTTTTGGACAAGTATATTTAGAATTCTTTGATTTTATTACTGCACCTTTATTTAGTAAGCAATTATATGTATCATAGAATAACCCATAATATATTTGATCACTACCTTCTTTAGTTTTTAAAATAATAATAGGTTTATCATTTAATTTAATATTTACTAAATCTACAATAAATATTATACATATTATGCCAATCAAAGATATTAAAGAAATTATAATTTTCTTTTTCATATTATTACCGATTAAATAATAGCATATTTTTTAATTAATATAAATAAAAAAAGCACCTATATTAGGCACTCTAATTTCAACATGGGGCGCTATGTGGGAATCGAACCCACGCATACCAGAGCCACAATCTGGCGTGTTAACCACTTCACCAATAACGCCATGTAAGATGTATTATACATTATCTTTATATAAAAATCAATAGTTTATTGAATTTTTTGTACAAAAAAAAGTAGGCAACTTGCTATTTTCGCTTACACTATCTTCGCCGTTAAAGTGCTTAACTTCTGTGTTCGAGATGGGAACAGGTGTGTCCACTTTGCTATCGTCACCTACAAAATAATTATACCATAATTGTTCTCTCAAAACAAGATAATGTGATTAAAAATCAAATTAAAATTAGTTAATTTGTCGATCTATTAGTACTAGTCAGCTCAAAATATCACTATTCTTCCACCTCTAGCCTATCAACCATGTAGTCTTCATGGGATCTTATTTCTTAAAGAAAGGGAAAACTCATCTTGGAGAGGGCTTCCCGCTTAGATGCTTTCAGCGGTTATCCCATCCGTACATAGCTACTCAGCGCTGCCACTGGCGTGACAACTGATACACCATCGGTACGTCCATCCCGGTCCTCTCGTACTAAGGATAGCTCTCCTCAATTTTCCAGCGCCCACAACGGATAGGGACCGAACTGTCTCACGACGTTCTGAACCCAGCTCGCGTGCCGTTTTAATGGGCGAACAGCCCAACCCTTGGAAGCGACTACACCTCCAGGATACGACGAGCCGACATCGAGGTGCCAATCCCCACCGTCTATATGAACTATTGGGTGGGATCAGCCTGTTATCCCCAGGGTAACTTTTATCCGTTAAGCAACGACCATTCCATACTGAATCGCAAGATCACTATGCCCTGCTTTCGCATCTGCTTGACTTGTAGGTCTCGCAGTTAAGCTCCCTTCTGCCATTACACTCTTCGAATGATTTCCAACCATTCTGAGGGAACCTTTGGGCGCCTCCGTTACATTTTGGGAGGCGACCGCCCCAGTCAAACTACCCATCAGACACTGTCCCCCTACCGGATAACGGTAGCAGGTTAGAAATCAAATATATCAAGGGTGGTATTCCAAGGTTGACTACTCTAAGGCTGGCGCCTTAGCATCAAAGTCTCCCACCTATCCTCTACATGACATACCTGATTTCAATATCAAACTGTAGTAAAGCTCCATGGGGTCTTTCCGTCCTGTTGCGGGTAACCTGCATTTTCACAGGTATTAAGATTTCACCGAGTCTATGGTTGAGACAGTATCCAGATCATTACGCCTTTCGTGCGGGTCAGAACTTACCTGACAAGGAATTTCGCTACCTTAGGACCGTTATAGTTACGGCCGCCGTTCACTGGGGCTTCGATTCAATGCTTGCACATCTCCTCTTAACCTTCCAGCACCGGGCAGGCGTCAGCTCGTATACGTCATCTTTCGATTTAGCACAAACCTGTGTTTTTGGTAAACAGTTGCTTGGGCCGATTCTCTGCGGCTCCATCTCTGGAGCACCCCTTCTCCCGAAGTTACGGGGTCAATTTGCCGAGTTCCTTAACAACCCTTCTCCCGTTGGCCTTAGGATTCTCTCCTCATCTACCTGTGTCGGTTTGCGGTACGGGCACCTTAGCATACCTCAGAGCTTTTCTCGCCTCCGAGCATCGCGGACTTCCCTACTATATTTCGGTCCCTTTCGCCCGGGTCAACCAACGCCCGGGTTCCGCTATTTCGAAGTGTCCCTCTGTTTAAGTTTCGGTGGTTACGGAATTTCTACCGTATGTGCATCGCCTACGCCTCTCGGCCTGAGCTTAGCTCCCGACTTACCTTGGGCGGACGAACCTTCCCCAAGAAACCTTAGATTTTCGGCCATTATGATTCCCACATAATTCTCGCTACTCATTCCGGCATTCTCACTCCAGTACAGTCCACCAGTGCTTCCGCTCTGACTTCACCCCATACTCGACGCTCCCCTACCCCTGTACCTAAGTACAAGCCCAAGCTTCGGTTTCATGCTTAGCCCCGTTATATTTTCCGCGCAGAGTCACTCGACCAGTGAGCTATTACGCACTCTTTTAATGAGTGGCTGCTTCTAAGCCAACATCCTGGTTGTCTGTGCAACTCCACATCCTTTTCCACTTAACCGTACTTTGGGACCTTAGCTGTGGGTCTGGGCTGTTTCCCTTTCGACTACGAAACTTATCTCACGCAGTCTGACTCCCGACTATCATTTTCCGGCATTTGAAGTTTGATAGGGTTCAGTAACCTCTCGGCCCCTAGCCCATTCAGTGCTCTACCTCCGGTAATGTTCAGTCGAGGCTAGCCCTAAAGCTATTTCGGAGAGAACCAGCTATATCCGGGTTCGATTGGAATTTCTCCGCTATCCACATCTCATCCCCGGGCATTTCAACGACCGTGGGTTCGGACCTCCATCAAGTTTTACCTTAACTTCATCCTGGACATGGATAGGTCACCCGGTTTCGGGTCGAATACAACTGACTAAGACGCCCTATTCAGACTTGCTTTCGCTTCGGCTCCGTTCCTTAAGAACTTAACCTCGCCAGTTACATTCACTCGCCGGACCATTCTACAAAAGGTACCACATCACACGTTGACGTGCTTTGTGTGCTTGTAAGCACAAGGTTTCAGGTTCTTTTCACTCCCCTCCCGGGGTTCTTTTCACCTTTCCTTCACAGTACTATACGCTATCGGTCACTGGGTAGTATTTAGGCTTGGAGGATGGTCCCCCCATATTCCCACCGGGTTTCACGTGTCCGGCGGTACTCTGGATTCAGCTGGCTGCTTTCAGTTTTCGCATACGAGACTTTCACTCTCTTTGGTGGACCGTCCCATGTCCTTCTGCTAACCTTCAGCATACCGTCCGCTGTCCGAACCCCGAAAGTATTACTACTCTCGGTTTGGCCTCTTCCGCGTTCGCTCGCCACTACTTGCGGAATCTCGGTTGATTTCTTTTCCTCGCCCTACTTAGATGTTTCAGTTCAGGCGGTTCCCTACATACGACTATTTTATTCACCGTATGTTGACTGAGTTCTATTCAGCCAGGTTGCCCCATTCGGAAATCCACGGGTCGATGCCTGCTTTCGGCTCACCGTGGCTTATCGTAGATCGCTACGTCCTTCGTCGGCTCCCAGTGCCAAGGCATTCCCCTTGCGCTCTTTGTAGCTTGACTTTTGCTTCTATCCTTTGGTTCTTTCACTCGACGACAAAATTTTCTTGTAGTTTTACCCTTTAAAAAAATTTTACCATTTTCGCATTTACTTTCTTCTTTGTTCAGTTTTCAAGGTGCGTTCCGTAAGCTTTCCGCTTACTTCGTTCGGTGTAAATTCTGATGAAATTCGGCTTTTCTTTGCGAGCATCGCGTATCGTGATACGCGGCGAGCAAAAAAAGTTGAATTTCGCAGAATTTGGTGGGCTCAAGTGGACTCGAACCACCGACCTCACGCTTATCAGGCGTGCGCTCTAACCAGCTG
>ERZ779932.569-NODE-569-length-17272-cov-1.634083_pt1 | contig 17272 bp, 33 predicted proteins | sample MGYA00511064_ERZ779932 | MGnify/ENA primary metagenome ERZ779932 (study PRJEB29588, sample SAMEA1966821) | human gut metagenome | biome: human gut; feature: human-associated habitat; material: faeces | place: Denmark | collected 2008/2010 ...
TATCAAAAAAGAAATTAATAAGGCTCATAAGTACCCTATAATTGGAACTCCAAATAAACCTACTATAATTAAATTTCACCCGTATAATACAATTAATGGATAAATTCCAAAAGTAAATATTAGTTGAATTACTAATAATACTAACATTAATTTATGAAAGTCTTTAATATTTTCCTCACTTTTAGATATTACTTCAATTACTTCTTTTAATTCTAAAAAAGTTAATTGTGTAATTTTAAAATACAATCTAAAAATAGTTCTTATAGTATTTCAATAATTATTAATCGTCGTTAACATAGACTTTTTTATTTCGTTTATATTTATTCTTTAATTTATATATCTTATGTTTTAGAAGAGGCTTACCATATAATCTAATTTCCTCTTCTCTAGAAAATTTTCTAGAAGTTTTAATATAATCTAATGTAAATTTATCCATAAAATAAATATTTTAGAGGTATAGATAAGATTCGAACTTATGTATAAGGTTTTGCAGACCTTAACCTAACCACTCGGTCACTATACCTTTGTTTTCTATTTTCTACTATATTTCTTAATGTTTTCTTCTCTATCTCTTTTAGCATCCTCTGCTGAATAATTGTATCGATTATGGTATCTTGGGTAACGTAAAGGTCTATGTTCATAATCAAATACCCAATCACATACATCATAATCATTAACTATTTCTTTCTCCTGAGGAATTACAAAATTAAAAGTAGGATCATCTAAACGTTTTAAAGATTCTCGAAGATATTGACGGACTCTACGTTTAATAGTACGATAGTATGTACCATATCCTCCTGCATCTTTTATAATCGGTCGTTTATAACTTCTAGACATAAGTAGAAAATTTAAGTTAAAGTTTATTTTTGCTTAATTGCTTTATAAACTTCTTTTAACCACAGGTTATTCTTTGATCTCTGTGCTCGTAATTGTTTAAGTTGAAGTATACTATTTTCTAAACTATTTAATAGTTGAGTAATTTGTTCTTCTCTAGCAGACTTATATTCTTTATCTGCTATTTTTAGTTTTGATTGTAGTTCTAAAAGTTCCTTTCTGTAGTAATCGATAACCCTCTTTTGAGAAGTTAATTCCAATTGATCGAGCATAAATTGTTTAAAAGCAATTAAATCTTCAGAATTAGGATTCCAATTAGTAACTTTTATTGTCATTTTAAGAACAATCTCTTCGAACCGCTCAAGTTTAGCTATTTGTTCCTTATAATGTTTAATGGCTTTACGTAAATCAGCACGATAACTCTCAACAGTAAAATCTTCAGAAATAATTTCAATTAACTTCTTATAATTTTCATCAAATGTAACAAGATTATAATCATCACTTTGAATAGTTTCTAAAAATTCTTCTTCAAAAACATTGCATTTTTCAACTTGTATGAAACTTCGTAAACAGTTTTTAGCAAATGTTTCAAAAGAAACTTCTTCAGTATTCTGAAAAAGAATACTTGTACAACCTGTGCATTGCATCTTTTAATAATTTAAGGTTTATAATTATAACTTAAAGGTTTAAGGCCAGAGTATCGAATAGTATCCATTAGTAAACTACAGTTATTCTTAATGTCTCAAACCAAATCAGTTGCGTTATTAATTTCAGGGATACGATTGTGAATTGCAGTATCTCAAGTGGATAATGCTAAAGATAAAGTTCTTGCTATTTCTTTAATTCTCCTATAGGATTCTGTTATGGTTTCATGATGTTGTATATATAACGCTTTGTCAATTCTTATCATACGAGTTGATAAAAAAGTTCTAATTGTTAGTTCATAATCATCAGCAATTGATAAATCTCGATTATGTCCTCTCAATTTATTATAAGTATCTCTTTTTCAAGCTCGAACATGATTTGGACAAGTCCATCCCATACGAAGTGTTTCACAATTAATATGAGGAGTAACTGCAATTAAAGTTTTTTACCATCCAGTACCTCTATTCTTGTTGTACCATGCATTAATCCTCATCCATCTCCATAATCAGCAGGACCGTCTTGATTCATTTCACAAGTATGAGAATAAGCAAATCCAGCATCAGGATATGCTTTAAATGCATCATGTAATACTTGTAAACAATCACTAGTTAATTCATCATCGTGATCTACTTCAACTATATATGATCCAGAACACATAGAACCTAATACCCTTTATTAAAACCAATATTTCCTTTATGTGAAATATTTTTAAATATATAAATTCTAGAATCATTTAGTGATTCTAATGTTTTAATAACCGTATCATTAGTAGGATCGTCTAGAACTCATCAATCTCAATCAGTATAAGTTTGTTTTACTAATGATTGATAAAGTCTAGTGATTTCTTCTGTAGTTGTATTATAAGCTGGAGTAATAATAGAAAAAATTTCGTTCGAAGAATAGTTTAGAATATTATTTTTAAAAATTTTTATAATATTTTCTCGGATCGTTTTCTTAGAAGGACATTCTGTAAAATGTATTCAACGTTTCTGAATATTCTCTCCGAACGATAATAATTTTTTATAAAAACCCTTTTCGTTCCCAATTGTAACAATAGCATCTACTTGTCGCATATTATTTCCTAATTGAGTATCTGAGGTTAAACTAGTAACTAAAATTTCTTTTTCAGCTGTTTCGTATAACTCTCTTTGAATTAAATTATCTCAATGTCTATTAGAATCAATAATTTTTATTTCGCATAATTAAATTTCTTTAGTATTCCCACAATTTAAGCATGTACAATAAGTAATATTGCCAATATTACATAAACCTAAACTAATTAAGTTTGAAAATATTCTCGATATTCCTGAAACACCATACCCATCTTCTACATAAATTTTATGAGTAGTATTACGTTGACACTCAGGACAATAAGTTACAATATATTTTGCCATAAAATAATAATTAGAATTGTGTTCCTGCTTAGACTCGAACTAAGATATTCTGCTTAGAAGGCAGATATTCTATCCCTTGAATTACAGGAACATCTGATTTTATTTATATTGATGTATGACTATTCCATCGTTTGGCCACCAAATGCTTATATTATCGTTAAAAATAGTAGTGCCTAGATCATCAGTATCCATTTTAAAATTATCAATATAAACAATACTTTGAGGTTGAAAACTACTTTTTAACTTCGCAATTTGAGTTTTGTGATTAAGAATTAAATACAACATATTATTCGGTTTTAAGTTTTTGAAACTGAATTATTTCATACATATAATCTAATTTTCCAAAGAGTTGTTTTAAAAAATATTCCTCTGTTGGATGTTTAATATTATCGTAAACTTTCATTATTACTGATTCTGAATTAGTTTCAGAATCAGTATTTTTTGCACAATAAGTAACAGAATAAAGTTGCATTATTTTGAAATAATTTTAGTAGCGAATAACATTAAATCAGACGTAGGAACTTTGATAATTAGGTCTTTAGCTGTAGGACGCATATATACTTGATATACTTTGGGATTAAATCTAACTATTTTAGAATAATCTACTTTATCATATAAAAGAGATTTAATTCGATTTTTAGAAACTATAATTCAACTGCTAAATGTTTCAAAAGCAAAATATTTTGCTTTTCCATTTAGTCATCCTTTTTCTCCATTTCTATTTTGATATTCAATTCAATGAAATCTATCATCTAATGGTCCAGATCTTGTTTCGCCTTTAACTCCTTTTACATCAAATCCTATATTATTTCAGTACAAATCAATGTGATCAAACATATCTACTTCTTTAGAAGGATATGTAATAGTTCCTCCAAAATTATCAATTAAAATTTGAGCAAATTCTTTCTCTTTTTGCTTACCTATTTTAAGGAAATTATTCATTAGTAAGACTGAATATTAACTAAATTTGGTTCATATTTTAATAATACTTCTCTAATTCATTTTTTTGATGGATTACCTAATTTTTTTTGTATATTACCATATGTTCAATTATCACGTCTAAGAAATAAAACGATTGCTTCTTTTAAATCAATGTTAGGATACTGATTCTGAATAGGTTTGATATCTTCTTCAAATATTCCAATAGGTAAATTCATATTATTTATTCAATAAAGTTTTAAAGAAAAGTGTTATTACTTCTTTAAATTTAATATTATTTCGTTTAAGATAAACTAAATAATATATTATCATAACTAAGTTAATTATAGGTGTGATACTAAAAGTTATTTCAGTAAATAAATCAAATTTAGTATAATTTTTACAATTAACATATAAATCTACTGATAATATTATAATAAACGTAATAATAATTGTTAAAAAATATATAATTCACAACATAATATATAAGTTTAATTAAATTTTGCGCGCTGTAGAGGTGACGATCCCCTTCTTCTGGTTTTGCTTACTACTATAGTTTTCACTACCAAAAAGTACATCTTGTTTGTAGTCTGGAGCACGTCTTCATCATATCAAAATTGACTTAGATGCTTGATTATCTGCTCTCTCGCGGCTAGAAATTGTTCTATTCCGACGTCGTTACCATCAGCATTATCTGTTAAGGATTCAACGTTATCATCAAGTACATTTATAGTATTTCTACTATAAAGCTCCATTTTAAAGACCAGCGTTCTGCCAACGTAAACTACCAGCGCTATTAATTCTTACAATTACCAATATATTCCTATATAATCTCCGTAATTATCTACTAAGTAAGAGTTAGCTTCTAATTCAGGGATTATTTGTTGGAAATCTAAATTTGAATTTTTAATAAAGATTCCAAACTTTCCTTTTGTTGCTTCAGAGATAATAATATCTTCTATTTCACTTATACTATCAATAACTACTATTTTAGTATTATTTAATGAGTTATCGACAGCAACTTTTCTCATAATATTTGCGTTTACCATAATATATAATATATATCATTTATATCATTATATATAATTCTAAATCCAAGCTGAGTTAATTCAGGTACAAATTCAGGTTTATGATAATCTCCAAAATAGATAATTCCAAACTTTCCTTTATTTGCAGCTTTCCTAATTGCTTCAAATATATCATCCAATGTTTTAGGTTTACACATGTCATTCCATCTGGCATTATATAAAGAAGTCATTAAAGCATTATATTGGTCCATTAGATCTATTTTTAATAATATTATACAATATATAACTATTTTGAGTAAAGCTAGCTAAACTACTAATTAATAAAGGCAAATCATTTATAATAATAGAGTGTATTATCCAGAATAACATCCCAATCCAAATGGCTAAAAATGTATTAAATGATAAACCACAAGTATCTTTTGTTTTATAAATAAAAATACATTGTGGTAAGTAGGCTAGAGTAATTATAATACAAGCAATAGTTCCAAAAAGCATTACTTAAGTAATAAATTTTCTAAAGCATTAAGAAATTTGTCAACTTTTTCATCTTGATAAAAACAGTCAAGATCTGTTCCTCTTAATTTATTTACCGCATTTGGATACATCTTATATGCAACATTAAATATAGCTTGACCATATCTAATACGCTGCGGTTGAGCATTAGCCTCAGAAATAATTTCAGCTTTATTTAGTTTCATCTTCAAAAAATGTAAGAATTTCTTTAAATTGTTTATAGTTATCTTTTGAAATAATAAATTCTCCATATTCCCCGTATTTACTGCGATAGCCAAGTATATATTTAATACCTATTATTACTCGTTTCCAAAATGGGAGAGAACATAGATGATATTCCAAATATATTTCTTTATCATCTTTATTAAAATGAAGAATTAATAGGTGTTCTGAAAAATTACAAGAACATAGTATTGTAGAATATTCAGGTTGAGTCATGTTTATATTTATTTTTGTCTGTATTCAACAGTTAATATATTGTGAACAGTATCAAAAGTATCGTTATAGTAATATATAGTTACTTTATTATTTTCTTCATCAAAAACAATTGTTTTACTTTACCTGTAACTGCGTAAATGATCTGTTTATTTTGATATTAACCACAATATTCTATCTATAAAATTAGTTTAATAAATACACAGCATCTAATAAATTTAGATCAGTAAACCCAACTTGAGGATTAACTTGAATTAATTTACTTTTTTGATAGTCAAAGAAGTCAGTTCTATCATCAATAATTATATAATCCTTATATAATTTTCCAAAACTATTCCACCAATGTTGAATTTCTGAACCTCTAGATTTATCTTCTTGAGATACATCAAACATATGTTCTGGAGTTTCATCTATAATCAATTCTATAAAATCATTATCCTTCAATAATTTTTTATAACCAGTAGAATATCTCCAATCGCTAGAAATAACTATTTTTGAATTAGTTATTCTACATAATACTTTTATACGTTCTATACAAAATGGATCTAAGTCAGATTTTAACTCATTACGAGGACAAATATACCATTCTGTATAATTCAATACTCCATCGATATCTAAGAAAACAATATTATTCATAATTTAATCATTTTAGTACTCAGGGTGGGACTCGAACCCACAATTCATAAAGAACTACATTCTAAGTGTAGCGAGTCTGCCTAATTCCTCCACCTGAGCTTTTGCGGAGAGCAATAGAATCGAACTATATACTTATTTCTAAGTACAAAACAACTTAGCAGGTTGTTCCTATCACCATCAAGGTTTACTCTCCTTATTCTTTCCTACCCTTTTATCTATAAAAGACCTGCTGAACTTATCCGAGTTTCTATGAACCTAATCATATTCAAGGGTACAGGCAAATAAAAAATTAAATACTATCTGTTACAACAGAGTCAATAGCTACACTATCAACTGAATTTACAACAATAGAATCAGTTTTAGTTGTATCTGTTACTACTTCAACTGAGTCTACAGTTGTATTTTTTACACCAGTAGTATTACAAGCTATCATTAGACTAAAGAACATGATAGCTACAATAAAAACTTTCTTCATAAACAATTAATTAGATTTATTATTGAATATTTAATTTACTAGACAACTACAAAAATACGAAAAATATTTTTAAATTAAAAGACTTACATAGATATATTATATCTAATTCGAAAAATCATCCAAAAACTTATCGTATATGTATATTTCAAAATCAGTATCTTCAAATATACGTTTAAAAATGTGTTTATAAAATTCTCTATGCATTGGATTTACTTCAATCGCAAGTTCGTGAAATAAAACTGGAGACTCTTTAAGAATATAATTCTTAACTTTATTTAAACATTGTTCAAAAGCTGAGAATTTAATCAAATATGGAAATTGTTCTGCAAAAACATTAATAACCCATCCTTTATCTCCTCCAACAAAAATAGGATGGATTTTACCCATATAAGAATCACATAATTCTAAGTCTGCATTCAAAAATAATTTACGATATTCTTGATAAACTATTAGAAATTTATTTCGCACTTTTTTATCAAAAATATTTCGACAATTTACAATATTTATACGATACATTTGTTCTGCATCTAGAATAGATGTATCTCGGACAAACTTCAAAGTCATATTTTTAATGTTAACAATAATCTAGGTTTACTAACAAAAAGAGAGACTATAATTAAACTTAGACTATTGTTGATTTGAATTTTTATTAATTTTGAACTTTTGAATATGGATAACTGGAACTGCATTTATATACCAGTTAATAATTCTGCGAACAACATTATTTGTTGTTTTTGCTTCAAGTAATGTATATCCTGGATAATAAAGTCTTATATAGTCTGTATGATAATCATATTTATCACAAATCCATACTTGAAATATCATGACTAACAATATACCAGCAAATGGCACTAGTGACAAAACAATTCCAAAAATTGCTCTATCGAGTCGAATTCCAGAATCTTCTTTCGCAAAAACAATTATAGATATAATTGCAGTATAAACCGCAATTATTTCCATTACTATTAAAACGATAACAATAAACATTATTTGTTAAGGATTAACATTTTATTATCCTGAATAATTTGAGTTTTATTTCACATACCTCTGATGTTAAATGTATATTCCTCAAAATCTTCTCCAATTGTATAACCTATAATAATTGAGTTAATATTTTTTTGCATAACTCAGGCGGTATAAATTTGGTTATCTATTTGAATATAAACATCATCGTATATTTGTATGTCTTTAATCTTTTTTAATGGATCTACAGTAATTTCATTTAATAAAAGTTCTTTTTTCTTTGGAAATAGGAGATTCAAACAATACTTTAATAATTGTTTGATCATTTTTTTCTTTTCTTATTCTTGTTATAATCCTCGTTATCTTTAAATTTACGAGGTTTCTTTTTGTTTCTAATTTCCTCTACTTGATCACTACCTATTTGGTAATCTTTTAACCGTTTTGGCATAATTAAGAAATTAAAAATAAAGAAGGAGTAAATCTCCTTCTTTATAATTTAGATTTGAACTAAATTTAAAATTTCCTGATTCATAGCAGCTTTATACAAATCAGTAGTAGTCTTCAATTCTCCTGTAAACAGAAAGGTTAATACACTTGCAGAATATCCTCCAAAGTAGAAAGTATTTTTTACATTCCCATAAGTATCAAAGTTAACACGGGAATGTTCATCATAATAATCATTTGTAATATTCCACATAACTATTACAAAATTATCCACAAATTCTTCAGAAAATCCTGCCCAAAATAATTTCCTGCGTGCTGCCTCAATATTAGATGCATTTAAACTAACTGGATCTAACTCTCCATCACTAATACATATGATTCCTGTAGGAAAATCAGATTCAGCAACTCCCTGTTTTTTAATTTTAATAAATAAATCAATAACACTCTGGAAATTAGTACTTCCATACGCTTTAGAATGATCATTAAACCACCTTTCTATTGGAGTGTTACCATACCATTTACACAGTCTACAATCATTTGCAAATTCCATAAAACAGTTAGAAAAGGGTCCAGTTAAAAATTCTGAGAAATACAAAGCTAGTGCTTTTCCAATATCGTAAGAAGATACTTTAGTTCCTATAGCATGTGCAATCATTGAGCTAGAAGTATCACGAACAACAATAAATTTTGTTTTAATTTCTTGATCTTTTGCTTTATTAACAAGTGTGTAAAATTTCTTATTGACTAAAGCTTGTTGGTCCTTAGGAACTTCTGATAAATTACGTCCAAAAAAAGTAGTATTTGCATAAGGAGTAAATAGTTCGTGAACAAATTCAGTAGATTTTATATTATCTGTTGAATCGGCTGTAATCCATTCTGTAAACTTTTCTCGAAGATTATGATTATCAAAAAACTTGGATCTAGCAAGCATTGTTAACGCTCTGCCATGTATAGTTTCAAATCTGATTAGATCGTACTTGCCTTTAGAAATAAGTTGCTGCCATTCGTGAGCTGTTCCAGAAGACTTTAATCTAGCATATCGACGGTAGATATCATATTTATCTTCATAGTTAAGATTTTTTGTACTTCCAAATAAACCTGTAGCTAACCACTTTGCGATTATACAATTAGCTTGCGCTTCAATGGTTTTACATTTAGATCTAGCTTTTACTTGAGGTAAATACTTCTTAACTAATTCTCTAGTAGAATCTTTAGATAAACCAAAATGAATTAATTCTTCGAACTTATTCCAATCAAGTACACGTTTATCCCAGCCATTGTATATAAGGTCATATCGTAGCATGAGAAATATATCTTTCCAAGAGCCTATAAATGGAATAAGATAAGCGTTTTTCCAGAATACTTCAGGAGATTTAATATGAAGCCAAATTAAACGCATAATTCCCTCATAACGCATTTCAGCTCCTTTTTGAGAGAGTTCTGTTTTGTTTACTTCTCCATCGTGTATATAATCAATTTTACGTGTAATCATACGTAAGAAGAAGATAAACTTTACAGTTTGAAGTTTATCAACTGCCCATAGCTTCTCACAATCTGAACAAATTAAACTGAAATCACGTAATTCTCTATACTTACTAATAGACCCAAATTGATCTACAAAAGGATCTCCTGTAGTACTATATGTCTTAGCTCCATTTTGAGTTAGTGTTTCTGCTGATTTTTGTAAAGCAGCGTTAACAAATCCATTAGATGTTGAAGTCTTTTCAAATAAAGAATCAAGTTTGCAGTTAAACATCTTATAAAAATTTAAATTAAAAAATAAGCGAGTGTCGTATTAAACAACACTCGCTTTTATTATTTTAAAAATAACTACTAACGATATAAACAAAGATAATTTATATATTTTGTATTTTCTCCTAGGCATTTTTACAAACATCTACGGAACTATTTGAAATATATAAATAATCTATCTTTTTAATATTGTATTTTGTTGTTAGTTCAGATATTATTCTATTTATTGTTGCTCCAGATGAAATAAAATCATCGATAACTATAATAATAGGACGATACCTTGAAGATATTTTTTCTAGAAAATGATAACAATCTATAGCTTCTGCTGAATGATTGTTATTATCTTCAGGTTTGCGTAATATTTGAACTCCTATATTCCATCTAAAATCAAGATGAGTATAAATATAAGTCGCAATACTACTACATAACATTGCTCCTGATAATCCTGTCCCTACTAAAATAATATCAGTATAAGGATTATTATTAACAATATTGTTACTTACATCTTTAACAAAAGTTAGAGTGTCTTCTAAATCTATATGAAATACGGGATAATCAAGAAGCCACTTTCTAGTATTACTTAAATGTTCTACTTGCATACCTTTTCAACATACTTTCTTACTTGTTCATAAGCATCTGAAAGATTTTTACAATTGTCGAATTCCTTTTTAAAATTTTCCCCATCTTTAGAAAATTCAACTACACTATAAAACGTTAGTTGATCAGTAAACAGACTTTTCCTAGCACAAATACGGATACTAGAAATATATGTAGGATCAATAACATTTTTATTAATTTGTCCAAATAATTGTAACATAATATACTTTGATTAGTTAAAAATAGGTTACATTAGCTATATAATTTAAAAGATTATTGCTGAAAATTTGCTGGAGTAACCTTATTAGAAGTATTAATGTATGTTTTACAAGGTTTGCCAACAGGTCCTACTTGTACCTGTATTTTTAATGTATTGCAACTTGTAAATAATAAAGTTAACAAAATAAAAATGTATTTCATATAATTTTAAATGCGGTGTATTCCAGATTCAAACTGAAGTCTCTCGATAGACAGTCGAGAAGGATAGTCCCTACCCCAATACACCAAAAATTATTAATATTCTTTAACTTCTTGATCCGTAACCCTAAAAACCTTTTGACAATCTAAACAATACATATTTTTGTAGTTACGCATTATACTGCCCATTGTATGTCCAAATATCTGCCTAATTTTTCCGTTTTGTAATAAATCGGAAAAATATATATCATCGTAATCTGACCAAATTGGGCTTCCAAATGGGTACCATCCTCCTCTACTACGACTAACAATCTTAAATAACTCAGGATTTGTTTGAAACAAGTTATTTAACTGAGTAGCAACATTTCCTTCTCTATTTTCAACACAGTTTTTATACCAATCAGAATCTACTCCAGCGTGAGTAAACAAAGTATTTTCTACTTGATATGCTATTGTGAATAAATTTTTATTATCCTGAAATAGAGTATATACATCAGATGCAAACTTAGGATTATATCTAGACCATCCAAGATTTCCAGTGCGAAAATAATAATGATAATCATGGTTCCCGATTAAAAGAACTACATTTTTTCTATCTTTAGCAAAATCAATTATTTCTTCAAAGTTAACTAAAGCATCTTCAAATGTAATTTTCTCATGCGGATAAGGATCTAAATAGTCACCTAAGAATACAATTGTAGAATCCGATTTATCACTTTCAACTATTTTCCAAAAAGTTCTTCCATGAATATCTGGTATAGCAATTATTTCCTTCATATAGTATAATATTTTAGTGTAGAATTTCTTAGTTACACTCTAAGTCCTCTTGCTCTTCAGGCAAATGCTTCTACTAATTCCTAAGAAGTAAGTTACAAAATGATTAAACAAGTACCAATAATATTTTGCTGTATGTAACTTTATAAAAATTATTTCCCCTCGCCAAGCTCTTCAGCTCGGAAAGTTTTTAGATTTAACGTCGGATTTATAAACCTTTAACCGATTACAGTTTTTCTATTCAAGGAAAATAATTTAATTAATTTTAGAATAGCGTGGAGCTATTGAGAATCGAACTCAAATTTTTAGAATGCAAATCTAATATAATAGCCATTATATTATAGCCCCGAATAATATTTAATTATAAATACAGTAGTTGATAACATTCAATTCCTTTTTAATTATCTTTTGCCTCATACTTATATAAACGGTTTATGCGCGCCACCGTTTAATTTCATATTAACGCATCTAGTGACATTCATTATAGCTATTAGAATATCTCCAAAGATCTACTCCGTAGTAAGGACTTCAAATTCCTCGTATATTTATAATCAAATATTAATGTAATAAACTTAACTAATTTAAGAGCCTCCTGTCGGACTCGAACCGACGTGTTCAAATGAAGACGGATTACAAAACCGTTGCAGTCGCCGCTGTGCCAAGGAGGCAAATACAAGCATTATCGTAGCTTGTAAACGTCTGATTTTTATTGCCACAGAGACTCCATATAAATGATCAATTTATATGTTAAGAGTCATTACGCCGCTAAACTGAGTGAAACTAATTTGTTTCTTTATTGTCTATCAGTATCGACTTTACTCTAACATTTAGAGAATGCTCATTACCTTGTACTTCGGTAGTTTGTTCGAATAGGCTTTGAGCTAGCCTATAAATAGTTTTAAAATAGTGTTGTAAGTTCAACTTCTATTGTACGATAAACTAATTCTAACAACTTCCAAAATCTTAAATATATTTTGAGAACCTTTTATGTTTATAAAGGATTGTATCGGCTGTTTAGTCTAACCTTGAGGAATTAACTTATATTTCATTTTATAATCAAGTTCTTGATATGCGTCATTAACAAAATCAAGCACTTTTAAAACAATTTTTAAATATAATGTATATTTGTATTCTTCTTCATTAAGAAAGAATAATATTTTATATGTATCTTCCTCAATTTTAATTTTATCTACTATTATTTTAACAGGAGCCTTATTTAAAAAAGAATCAGAGAAGTCTAGTTTTTCTAATAAACCTTTATAATACTTCTTTTTCTTTTTTATTTCAGAAAGCATAGTTTGTACCTCTTCTAAAGCTTTCTCTAAAGTAATAGGAATCTGTATAGTATATGTAGTACCTTTAACTACAAAAGGTTTATCAGATAACCATTTTACATCCATAAGTCAATTATTTTACAGAACTTAAAATTAGGTTCTTTATACTTCACGTTAACAAACTAGTACATTATAAGCTCTAGAAAAGTATTTTCATATCATTTAATAAAATTTTGCTGTTTGATGCTTTGTGTTTGTAACGAGACTCAAACCCACGTGCTCGTTAGAGATATGCTTATAAAGCAAAATATCTATTTTATAATATCACAAAACTTTTTAGAATACCAATACTTAGTTTTTAAGGGCTTATAAAATTTAAGAACCATAGAAGCGTAACTAACCTTATCAAATTCTTCACATAATGATATATAATTATTACGTGCATATATCTCATCAAGAATTCTCATTCGAAAAGATGCTACAAAATTATTTCTAATAATAAGCAGAAATAAAAATCCTAAACAAATATAACAAAATAATAACATAACTAAGATTAATTTATATTCTGAGCGAATAAACAGATTCGAACTGTCGTCTTCTGCTTGGAAGGCAGATATACTAACCAACTGTACAATATTCGCATAAAAGAAGAAGGTTTCTTAATATTAATTCAAACTAATATTTAGATTGCTGTTAGAAACCTTAAATATATTTTACCTTTGAGTTACCATCCAAGCATTTATTGCTTGATGTGATGGAGCTTTATCTGCTATTAATTTATCAAAATCTATTTTTTTAATATCACTAAACCTAACATTATAGTTACATCCAGAAGCTAACATAACACCCGCTATATTCTCAGCATTTACATGAGCTATAACAGTCAAGATATTATTTGCAGCAGCGTATCCTAATTCATAACCTATATTAGAATTAGAAATAAGTCCAGAATAAATAGCTAATACACAATTTGAGTTTGTAATTGTATGCAAATTGTTTATAAATGCTTTTGATGCCCAACTTGTATTAGATTCTTCTTCCTTTTGAGTACAAGATACTCTATATTGTGCAGGGAAAGTTACCTTGTGACCTTTACTTATAAGTAAGTCTGCAATAATCTGAAGTGCATATGTTCCTCCATCCTCAAAATAATCTCCAGTAAGATAAATTTTTGCCATATTAATTTAATTATATATTTGTTCCCCCTGAAGGTAATGCTCCTTCTTCCCGATCTTAAAAGGATCGTGCATCACTTTAATGCTTAGGGAGAAAATAGAAAGTAACTTTTAAGATTTGAACTTATTCATAATTTATCCAAAGAAATTATTTTAACCAAAATTTGCTGAAGTTACTTTATTAGTAGCGACTAGCAGAATCGAACTGCTATTTTAGGACTGAAAATCCTCTTTCCTAACTATTAGAAGAAGCCGCCTAGTAGAAGAGGCTAGTCACACCTCTTCTGTCGTAAAATAGCTATTTACCTTTATGATATGACGGTATCATAAACGATAGATTTTATGTATTTAAGATTCCAAAATCTATAAAACCTACGATAGTCTACTATCATAGGATTTTCTTTTAAGTCTAAATCCAAGACTGACTTATTTTCTATATTTTGTTAAAGCATTCTTAACTATTTCATCGACTGACTCACCGTCAATTGTAGCAAGAATTATATCATTTTCAAGATAAGTAAAATCAAATTTGGGTTTATTCTCACAGAGTTGATCAATTTCGAATCTTTCAATTCGTTTTAGATATTCATCAATATACTTATCAGTATAACTATCGTGATCATAACCAATTCGAACAATACGATTGTCTGAATTATTATAGTGCTTATTAATAATTTCAAGCGCTTTATCAGTTTCTTTCTGAAGTTTCTTTAGTTGCTTCTTTAGTTGCTTCTTTAAGGTAACATAGTTATCAGATGGCATCCAAGCCTTTTCTACTTGTTCAATAAATTTATTCTGTTCCTCTTTAGCAAGTTGTTTAATTCTAGTAACAAGTGCTAATCTCTGTTCTTTATTAAGTTTCATTTTATCTGATTTATTTAAAAATTATAGTTTTAAGCTAATATAATTCGAGCTCTTTTACAATAATTTGATCAGAAACAATTAAATTAGGATCTATTCCTATATGATAATATGCACCTTCTGGAATAGTACATTTATAAATTAAAGGTTCTCCTCTAAATCGAGCTTTTTGTGCTCGATATGATGTTAACGCACTATGAAAACCTTCTCTTATTCCTATTAATTGTTTTAAGGGTTGCTCTAAGGCAAAATTTTTAACTATAATATATTCAGTCTTATCAAAGTAATCATAACTATCTGTATAAGTTATTTTTGTTTTATATAACTTATTTAATTCGTACTCAAAATTCATAATTGGAGATCGTACATTCCCTGCAGCAGCTTTAAAAAATTGCTTATATACTGTCATTGGAGCATCGGCAATTTTTAACTCATCTGTATTAAAAATGATAGTACACATTATCTTTAATTATTAATTATATGGCGTACGGAATAGGATTCGAACCTATATAAGACAAGTTAACAGCTTGTTGCTTGAACCATTCAGCCATCCGTACGTTTTAAGTTACTATACTATTAATAAACATGCTCTACCAATTGAGCTACCTACATTGCACTACAATGGGATTGGACTCGAACCAATAACCTTTGTTCTCCCTACAATAATTTTTAAATTTGCTGTTAGTAACTTTATGATATATTTTAATTTGTTTTAATCGTTGATTTAAATAATAGTGCACAAATCCAACAAAGTTTAACAGATGTCCACCATGTTATTTTAGCAGGAACTAATGTTCCTAATATTACAGGAATTGTTGATGGCCATAAAATCCAAACTATCGTTCCTGTAAAAATTGCAATAATACTAATAGTTATAAGAATTAGTATACTAAAACCCAAAAAAGTAAGTAATTTTTCCATAATATTAAAATTTTTGGTTCAAATAGTTAGACTTGCACTAACATCTCTTGGTAAAATCCAAGGCTCTACTACTTAAGCTATATTTGAAAGTGCTAAGTATTTATCTCATTAAAGGTTCTTAGCTCAGGAGAGGATTTTCAGTCTACTAGGGCATTTGCTCCCTTATCTTTGTATTTATCTCCTACCTACGTTTCACCATATCACATTTATGCAAACGTTGTTATTGTCCTAGTTGTGATTCAAATAACTGCTGTTGCGGCGGAAAGAATCGAACTTTCAAAACTCGTGGTTATGAGCCAGAGGGGTTACCAAACCTCGCCGCATGTGTAGATCCACTAAGATTTGAACTTAGATTGCATGAGTATCAGTCATGTTTCCTAACCAGATTAGAAGATGGATCTATTTTTTACTTAAAATACGGTTGATCACAAAATGGACATTTATTTTCAACAAATCCCCCTTTCATTGTAGCTCCACAAGTGGGACATCCTATTTCTCCTACAACTACATTAAGATTTTGTGCAACATCTCCTGCAAGTATTCGTTTATCTTTACTATGATAATCTTCTCTATTATAATTCATTACAGGATGAGTACATTCTGAAAATAATCTTTTAATTTCTTCAACTCCGTCACCAATAGATATTTTATGACAAACAATATCATTTAGTAATTCTTTAATCCTCTGTTCCATAGTATTTAGTATAAGTTGAGGAGAGTGTGGGACTCCAACCCACATTACGCTATTAACGTAATACTAATTTTCAAGATTAGCTCTTCATGCAGCCAGATACTCTCCAACAGAGATTACAAAGATAAATATAATTTTTGACTTCACAAAAAATTACTTATCAAAATTGTAATTATTTATAATATCAGAATATTTTTTAATTACTAAATCTCGAACTTTTTTAGATAAATTAGATACTTTATTTCTTATTTGACAATAACATTCAGATAAATCTTGAATAGATTCAATTCCATTTTCTACTAAGATTTTATCAGAAGTTCGCATTCCATGTATAGTATTGATAATAGTATCTTTGTTAAATATAGGTAATATTATATCTTTTTTAGTGTATTCTCCGATATATTGAAAATAATATGGAAGTTCTTTATCTCTAGTTCCATATAATAATAGATGTTTTCCCGATGGAAGTTGATATTTAGATATTTTCATGTATATTTATTTATTTTGTACACAACGTACACTAAA
>ERZ779932.606-NODE-606-length-16720-cov-2.384518_pt1 | contig 16720 bp, 10 predicted proteins | sample MGYA00511064_ERZ779932 | MGnify/ENA primary metagenome ERZ779932 (study PRJEB29588, sample SAMEA1966821) | human gut metagenome | biome: human gut; feature: human-associated habitat; material: faeces | place: Denmark | collected 2008/2010 ...
TATCGTTGCTACCGCCCGCCCATGTATTCACCTGATTCAGAGTTTCCGGATCGAACGACTTGGGCAATGAGGTAATGGTAAACAAATTATCACAAGTAAAATAAAGACGTAAATTCTCCAGGCGCAATGCCTTGAGCATCTTCTTGTCGAATGTGTAGGATACCGTAAGGTTCTTCATACGCATATAAGCCGCATTCACCATGTAACGAGTAGTATTATACCCGGCATTTACTCTGTAATCGTCTGTCTTCGGATCGGCCAGACGAGGCAGATAGGCATCGGGATTCTGCGGACTGAAATAATCCAGATGTTCCTTGAAGTAGTTCTTTCCGCCGAACAGATAAGTACTGCCCGCCAACGGGAAATCGCGTTTACCCACACCTTGGAACAAAGTAGAAACCTGGAAACCTTTGTAGCCCGCTTTCAGATTGATACCGAAAGAATATTTAGGAGTGGTGTTACCTATGATGCGTAAGTCGCCGTGGTCGTCCAACGTACCTTTTCCCGGATCCACTTTCCCGTCTCGATTGACATCGATATACTTCAAGTCACCTGCCTGCCACAGATTATCTGCCTTAAAGAAAGAGAGGTCCTTACTCTGAAGGTAATCGTCCACTTCCCGGTTGGTCATGAAAAGGTCGTCGGCCACGAATCCCCATATCTCGCCGATATCCATACCCTCATAATATCCTTTATTACGCGCCAAACCGGTATGATTATTATAAATGATACCTTCCGGATTATTATACTTGGTTACAACAGCCTTATAATCGAACAAATTAAAACCTATCCCATAGCTGAACCCGCATTTCAACTTATCCTGCCAGTTGACGGAAAGTTCCCAACCACGGTTACGCAAAGTGGCATTGTTTATCTTTGCACGGTCGTCCGGTACAATGCCGCTGACGGCAGGAATAGCTTCGGCCGGGCCAATCATATCTTTCGTCGTGCGCTGATAGGCATCGAACGTTACGGAAAGACGGTCATCGAACAGCATCAAATCCAAACCGATATTGGCATTATCCACCTTTTCCCAAGTAATGTAGGGACTTATCATTTTCGGTGTAAGCGAAATGGTTCCTTTGGCGGGTTTATTGCCTGTACCCGGCAACAACCATGCATTCACGTTGTTCGGGTCGAGTGTCATCACGCCGAGATAATCATAAAGCCCCGCACCGTTTTGGTTGCCAAGACGACCATAGGACACACGTACTTTAAGCTGTGACACCGGCAGGTTAAGTTTGGTAAAATAAGGCGTACGTGAAATATCGTAGCCGGCAGAGAAAGATGGGAAAAATCCCCAACGATTGTCCGGAGCAAAACGGGATGATCCATCGTAACGTCCGCTGAACTCCAAGAAATAGATATTCCGGTAGTTCCAGTTAAGGCGGGCAAACATACCCATTGTAGCCCAGTGCGACCGAGCTTCGGCTGCATAGGGAGTTCCATTGGCATTATCAAAAGAGTAAATATCCTCGCTCAACATACCGTCCTTATACATATACTCACTGGAGTTTTCCTGCAATTCCATCTGAAAGCCTGCCATCCCCTTGAAGAAATGATCGCCCCACTGACGGGTATAGGCACCGGTCACACTGGGCGAAAGATAGTAATTGAACACACTGCCGCGCGTCAGCGAACCGAACTGGGTATTCTGCCACTTCATACCGGGATAATGGTATCCCTGCTTATTGCCCGATACTTCCATTACAGAACCATTAGGCAACGCATAATTACCTTTACGCAACTCGAAACTATTGTTCTCTACGTCCAAACGGGCTTTCATCTCGCCCACAAACTCCAGTCCTTCCAGCGGAGTGATAATTGCAGAAAAAGACATTGCATCCGATACCCGATTCTGGCTATAGCCCGCCTTTTGCAGATAAAGTTGCTCGTTCCACGTAGGAGTGGAATACTCCGCCTGCTCGACAGGAAGTTTCGTGACACGGCTTGGCGACATATTAGCTATCGTTCCATAAAAAATAGTCTGGTTTGCCAAAGGTCGTTTCAAAAGACTCAACGACACATTATTATTGAAATTGAACTTCAGCCAATCTGTAGCACGTATGGAAAACTTAGTGTTCACATTATACTTCTCCAAATCATCCTGCACCTTATCCATCAAGCCTTCCTGGTAGATATAACCCAAACCTACATAATAAGAAGTCTTTTCCGAACCGCCCTGTATACTGATATTATGAGAATGGCGGATAGCACGGTCCTTGAAATAATAATCGAACCAGTCGGTATTGGCATACTGCGCATTATCGGCTGCCGCCCAACCGTCACCCGACTGATTGACATCTATACCGGGAAACTCGGCAGAATAAGGATTCTGCATAAAACCTTCCATTTTCTGAATAGTTGCATCGGAAATCTGATGAGAACGTCCCATACTCTCGTCCCGCAAATTGGAATACCTCGCCCATTCCAATGAGCTCATCATCTGCGGCATGTTAATGGGAGAGCTGAAACCAACGGAACCGCGATAGGTAACGCGCGCTTTCTCCTGTTTTCCGCTTTTAGTAGTCACCAGCACTACGCCATACGCAGCACGTGCACCGTAAACAGCAGCAGCCGAGGCATCTTTCAGTACACTGATACTTTCAATGTCGGCAGGGTTCACATTCTGCATACTCTGCTCGATGCCGTCCACCAATACATAGGGTTCGCCGCCGTTAATGGAACCGACACCGCGTATATTGAATTTTATTTCAGCGCCCGTCTCACCACCTACTCCATCGGCAGCGGCATCCGAAGCAAAATTCAGACCGGCAACATTTCCTTGCAGAGCACTGGTCAGGTCGGTTACCGGACGGCTGGTGATGGCTTCCGATTTCACAGTTGCCACAGCAGCGGTAATAGTATTACGCTTCTGCTTATCCATACCGACAACCACAACTTCCTCCAACAGTTCGGAGTCTTCTTTCAACGTATAGACATTACCGGTCAGCTTGGTAATCTTCACCTCCAACGGAGTATATCCTATATAAGATATAGTCAACATATCCCCCACTTTGCCGGCAACGGAAAACTCACCGTCCAAATTAGTAATGCCACCGGTAACTGTACCTCTAACGGAAACAGATGCGCCAATAATACTCTCGCCTTTATCGTCGAGAACGCGCCCCTGAATCATCTGTTGCTGTGCGGATACTCCTAAAGGAATCAACGTAAGGAGCAATAGAAAAACGAAACAAATCTTTTTCATAAGCAATTCTTCATAATATTAAATTTATAAGGTAATTCGGTTATCAGGTTTATGTCCTGTAAACCCACGGACAAATGTAAATCATGCCGTAAAAACAGATGTTCAATTATCACTATTTCTATTTCCAAATTTAACTAACATACATCTGTACATACCTGTAGAGCCTTTTTTAAGATTGCGCCAATGACTTTAGAGCAATACAAATCTGACATACCAACCAGTCATTGGAATGTGTGATATACCGAAAAACATACTCAAGTATAGAAACCGATATTTTGATTAATCCGTCATCACTCGTCACTTTTGCACTTAACCAACTGATAATGTACAAGTTGATTGGTGATGAGAAGCGTTATGACAAGTGACGACAAATACTTGGTCATCACCCTTTTTTTGCACTTTTCCACACCAATCACCTGTAAAACAGGCATTTGACACTTATCGACTGAAAACTGATTATACCTTGTTTTCTTTGTTTTTTACCACATTTCATGCCGGTTATCTCCGGTACGGAATACAACAATGCCTTATATATAATACCGCAAAGCTTCATACATAATATCGCTATACCTGTTTCTTTTCCTCGTTTTGCAATTGGCAACCGAAGAGCCCGCAGTTGGCAACCGTACGGCCCGCAACCGGCAACCGGAGAGCCCGCAATTACAAAACGAGGTTTTGGTACATATACAAAGACAAAACTCATAAGAGAATATCCTGTTTAAAGCTATTGACGGCCTTATTTCTCCCGTTGCTTTCCGAAGATGAGAACAGGAAAAATTAAGAATTCGCTCAGAAACAACAAGATAATGTTATGGAAATAAGTTACTTTCTCATACCGGATATTTGGCACAATACTTTGTATTTCCAAAACAATAAACTACTTTTGCAGCAACCCCTTGAACTATCCTTATGAAAAAAAATCCAGTCTTCTTAATGATTTGCCTATTGTTATCCCTTCCTTTTAAGGCTACAGAAATGAAGCAGTATGCTTTCCAGCAAATCATCAATATCCAAAACGGCTTATCTTCCTCCGTACGATGCCTGACCGTGAGCCATGAAAAAGGATATGTGTGGGTAGGTACACGCACCGGCATAGGACGTTTTGACGGATACGAACTGAAAAAATACCTCCACGACAATATAACCCATCTGTTTGAAGATAACGAAAACAAAATCTGGGCTGTTACCGCCAAAGGCCTGTATTACTACAATGAATCGGATGATAATTTCCTGCAAGCGAAAGACAAAGAACAGCATCCACTTTCTGCCGCCTCTATCTGTCCATGGACAAACGGAGTTTTATTTGGCGGATACGGAAAGATTTATAAATACAACTATGCTGACCGGCAAACGGAACTGCTTTGCTCCCTGCAACCCGACAATCACTATAATATCACTACCTTGCGAGAATGGGACAAACACACACTGCTTGCCATAAACCGTTGGAAAAATGCATTACTGATTGACATACGGACAGGAAAGACACAACCCGCTCCCTTCAAAAGTGATGACCTGACGGACTGCTTCATAGACTCTAAAGGCAATGTATGGACTGCCCCATACCACCAAGGCGTAAAATGCTACGATCGCAACGGAAAGCTTTTACATGCTTACCACACGATGAATTCGTCCATGAAAACCAACGTTGTACTATCCATTACGGAATGCGACGGACACATCTGGATAGGAACCGACGGTTACGGCATCTTCATATTAAATCCTGAAAACGAAGAAATGGTGTCATTGGAACATGTGCCGGGAAACCGTAACTCGTTACCGACAAACTCCATTCTCTGCCTATACAAGGATTTCAATAACAACATATGGGCAGGCAGCGTATGGGGTGGATTGATAAACATCAAGGAAACGGGTATGACAACCTATTCGGAGGCTTTACCCGGAATAGAATATGGTCTCAGCGGTCAAGTCGTATTAAGCATCTATCAGGACGAAGAACAAAAAATATGGATAGGCACGGACGGAGGCGGCATCAACAAGTTTAATCCCGATACCCGGAAATTCAATCATATACTACCGACATGGGGCGATAAAGTATCTTCAATAACCGGCATAGACAAAAGGCGACTGTTAATTTCATTATTCAGCAAAGGCATATTCTTTTTCGATAAGGAAACAGAGGAATATCAACCGCTGATTATAGTCAATGACAGTATCAACACATTACTATGCCAACGGGGGAAAAATGTCAATGTACTCCAAAATACACCGGAAACCGTATTATTGCTTTCCGAATCTCCATATAGCTATCATTTGACAAAGAAGAAATTCACTCCAATCGTCTCCGTTGGAAAAACAGCTATAGACGGTGTAAAACAGCCGGTGTGCAATGACAGCACCCGCAGTTTCCTGCACGATCTCAAACATATATACCGATTGGACAGCCTTAACCGGCTTCTACCCATCCACACCTGCTACGAAGACACTGTGTTCAACTCTATTTCCCTCGATGAAAACGGACTCTTTTGGATAGGAAGCAACCACGGTTTAAGTTATTACTCTACCATAAGCAATAAGCGGACCTGTATCTCCAATGAATTAATCGACGAAATCAGCGCATTGATTTGTGACAAGCGGGGAAAAGTGTGGCTTGGAACCGAAGGCAAATTATTTGCTCATCTTATTGAAGAAAAAGAATTTATCCTTTACGGAGAGTCCGACGGCATCGTACTTAACGAATATTTGGAAAAGCCGCGACTACTATCCACGCAAGGAGATATTTATATGGGCGGCATCAACGGATTACTTCACATCAACAGGCAACTGCCCCAAGAGGAAAACAGTGATCCCGTTTTAAACTTGGCGGATGTATGGGTGGGCGGAGAACGAATGAATAACAATATCACCCACAGGCATCTGGAAGTCATAGAGTCAAACAAGCCTATATCTATCAAAATCATAGCCGGTAACAAGGATATCTTTCGAAAGCCGATGTTCCGTTTTACCGTACATGGACCGGACGGACAAATATCTTATTCCTACAAACCGGAACTGACATTGAACAACTTACCTATAGGAACATATCGAATATCGGCCTCATGCAGCACCCGAAGCGGAAGCTGGACCGGCGATTATCAGATATTAGAACTGTCGGTATCGCCGCCCTGGTACAAGTCGGGCTGGTTTAAGGCATGCTGCTTGGCATTGATTCTTTCTCTTGCAACGGGTATTATCTATTCGTTGTTGCGCCGCAATGCAAACAAACTGAAATGGGCAATGAAAGAGCATGAACAACAAGTGTATGAAGAAAAAGTCCGCTTTCTTATAAATATCAATCACGAACTGCGCACGCCTTTGACCCTGATACACGCCCCCTTAAAGCAATTATTGGAATCGCTCACTTCCGACGATTGTAAATATGAAACCATACAAAACATTTGCAAACAGTCCGACCGTATGAAGAAGTTATTAAACATGGTCTTGGACGTACGTAAAATGGAAGTAAAACAAAGTACACTAAATATTGAAAAAGTAGCGTTGAACGACTGGATAGAACAACTTATTGCAGATTTCAAACCGGAAGCAAGGAACAGAAACATCGACATCCGGTACCGGACCGACACGGCGATTGACAGTTTGTGTTTTGACAAAGAAAAATGTACAACCATACTAACCAATCTTTTAATCAATTCTCTTAAATACAGTCCCGACAATAGCCGGATTATGGTTTCTGCCGACTTATCGGACGATAAGAAGTGCGTACGAATCTCTGTTTCCGATCAAGGAATCGGTTTAAAGGAAGTAGACATAAACAGCTTGTTTACCCGTTTTTATCAAGGTAACAACAGTCGTCCCGGAACCGGTATCGGGTTGTCCTATTCCAAAATTCTTGCCGAGCAGCACGGTGGAAGCATAGGAGCTTATGACCACCAAGAATTTCCAGGAGCCACTTTCTGGTTTGAAATACCCCGTAATATCCAGTCCGGAGAAATCACGCTGCAACCTCACCCTTACCTCAACGAGTTATTGGCTCCCACCCAAGAAGTGGAAAGTATTCCTGATGCCGATGACAATCAGGAAAACACCAAAGAACATACACTACTCATTGTAGATGACAATGTCGATTTGACCGACTATTTGCACAACACTCTAAAAAACAAATTCAAGAAGATATGGCTGGCTTTCAATGGTGAAGAAGCCTTGCACACCTGCCGGAAATACCAGCCCGACATTGTGGTGAGCGACATTCAGATGCCGCGAATGAATGGGTATGAACTGTGTAAACATATCAAAGAAGAACTTGAAATCAGTCATATCCCCGTCATATTACTTACAGCACGCAACGATGATGAGAGCCAACTCTTCGGATACAAGAACGGGGCGGATGCCTACCTCACCAAGCCTTTTGAAGTGAATATGCTTCACGGCGTGATACGCAGCCAATTAAAGAACCGTGAACGGATACGCGCGCGTTACACCGAAACAGGCTCATTGCCTGAGCCGAAAGAAAGCACTTTCAGCTCTGCGGATGAAGATTTCTTACACAAGCTAAATAAGTTAATATCAAACAACCTGGACAATGCTCAAATGGGAATACCGTTCCTCTACCAGGAACTGGGAGTCAGCCGCGCTTCACTCTATAACAAGTTGAAAGCCCTTACAGGCATGGGAGCCAATGATTATATCACTAAACTACGCATCGAGCGGGCTATTTTTCTGCTCACCAACAGCAAACTTAGCATTAATGAAATCTCCGAACAGACAGGATTCTCCACATCAAGATATTTCAGTACGGTATTCAAACAATATACAGGATATTCACCCACACAATACAAAGAAAAGCACTCATAAATACCCTATTTTTCTCCGTTGGAACGGCAGTTATAGAATGCAATTACAGCAGATAACTGCGCCAGTTCCCCACCAAACAAACAACATAACACATTGTTCATTTTCAATAGAATAAGTAATCAACAAGCTGTTGAAAACTTCTAAATAAGATTTTAGTTAAAACATTGTGGGGAATTGTGGGGAAATGTGTACTTTTACCGTCGCTTATTATAATAAGGTGAAAAATGATACGCTTTTTAGGCAATATTGAAGCAAAGACGGATACAAAGGGACGTGTATTTATCCCTGCCGGCTTTCGGAAACAGTTGCAGGCTGCTTCCGAAGAGAGACTCGTATTGCGTAAAGATGTATTTCAGGACTGCCTGATACTTTACCCCGAAAGCGTCTGGTTCAAAACGCAAAACCAACTCCGGCAGCGGCTGAACAAATGGAATGCGAAACACCAACAAATTTTCCGACAGTTTGTAAGCGATGCGGAAATCATGATTCCCGACGGGAACGGACGTATCCTGCTGCCTAAACGCTACTTGCAAATGGCAGGCATACAAAGTGAGGTACGCTTTATCGGCGTGGACAACACCATCGAAATATGGGCGAAAGAAAAGGCTGAACAGCCTTTCATGAACCCGGAAGAATTCAGCGAAGCGCTGCAAGATATTTTAGGAGAGGAAAACCTGGGAGAGGAAGAAGCAGAGACAAGCGATAAGAGCGTAGAGTAATAGAACGATTGTAATGAAAGAAAAATGAAAGAAGAAACAACATATCATATTCCGGTACTGTTGATGCCAAGCGTTGACGGAATGAATATCCGTCCGGACGGAACGTATGTAGACGTGACATTCGGAGGCGGCGGCCATTCCCGCGAGATACTCTCCCGCCTGGGAGACGGTGGAAGACTGCTTGGTTTCGACCAGGATGAAGATGCCGAACGGAACATCGTAAACGATCCGCACTTCACTTTTGTACGCAGCAACTTCCGGTATCTGCATAACTTCCTGCGTTATCATGGCATCGAGCAGGTAGATGCCGTACTCGCCGACCTCGGTGTATCGTCACATCATTTCGACGATAGCGAACGGGGGTTCTCGTTCCGTTTTGACGGTGCTCTCGATATGCGGATGAACAAGCGTGCCGGACTCACAGCCGCCGACATCGTAAATACATACGATGAAGAACGCCTTGCCGACATTTTCTATTTGTATGGAGAATTGAAGAACAGTCGCAAGCTGGCATCCGTTATCGTCAAGGCACGTGCCGCTCAAAAGATTGGTACCATCGGGGAATTTCTGGAAATTATCAAGCCCCTCTTCGGACGTGAAAGAGAAAAGAAAGAGCTTGCCAAAGTGTTTCAGGCGTTGCGCATCGAAGTCAACCGGGAAATGGAAGCGTTGAAAGAGATGTTATATGCAGCCACGGAAGCATTAAAGCCGGGTGGACGGCTGGTGGTAATCACCTATCATTCGCTGGAAGACCGCATGGTGAAAAACATCATGAAGACCGGCAACATAGAGGGCAAGGCGGAAAAAGACTTCTTCGGAAACGTACAGACGCCTTTCCGTCTGGTAAACAATAAAGTGATTGTTCCTGATAACGATGAAATAGAACGCAACCCGCGCTCGCGAAGCGCCAAGCTGAGGATTGCGGAAAAACTGTAAGAATGAGGGAAGCGATAAGGCTGTAAAGAGATAGAACGATGAATGAAACAAATAATAAACAAGAGGAGCAAAAAGGCGAAAAGGTGAAAAGACGGACTTCGCTAAAGAACATTATAGGCGGTGATATTCTGGCTACGGACTTTTTCCGCCGTCAGACGAAGCTGCTTGTCCTCATCATGGTTCTTATTCTGTTCTATATCCATAACCGTTACGCCTGCCAGCAGCAGATGATAGAGATAGACAAGCTCAAGAAAGAACTGATAGATATAAAATACGATGCCCTGACACGCAGTTCCGAACTGATGGAACGGAGCCGTCAATCGCGTATCGAGGAATACATCGCAACGAAAGAGAGCGATTTGCAGACTTCGACCAATCCGCCGTACTTAATCAAATAAGTACGGATAATGGTAAGCAAACCGATAAACAAGTAAACTGTAATATAGTATAATAGTAAATCGAAACAACCTTGGCAGTAAACAAGAAAAATATAATGACCCGCTACTTCTTCGTAGTCCTCGTCATGGGACTGATAGGAGTAGCTATTATCGTAAAAGGTACTGTCATCATGTTTGCCGAACGTCAGTACTGGCAAGATGTTGCCGACCGCTTTGTAAAGGAGAATGTTAGGGTGAAGCCCAACCGCGGCAATATCCTTTCATCGGACGGTAAATTAATGGCGAGCTCCCTACCGGAGTACCGTATTTACATGGACTTCAAAGCGGGTGGAGAGAAGAAAGACACCATGCTTATGAATCATCTGGGAGAAATCTGCGAAGGATTGCACCAGATATTCCCCGATAAAAGTGCCGCCGAATTTAAAAGACATCTGTTAAGAGGACGTAAAAAGGGTAGCCGCAATTACCTGATTTACCCGAAACGTATCTCCTATATCCAATACAAAGAAGTTAAAAGGCTGCCGGTATTCAAACTAAACAAATACAAAGGAGGCTTCCATGAACAGCCTTTCAACCAGCGTAAGAAACCTTTCGGTTCTCTGGCGGCACGTACACTCGGCGACCTCTATGCCGATACAGCGCAAGGAGCCAAAAACGGTATTGAACTTGCCTTTGATACGCTGCTGAAAGGACGCGACGGTATCACCCATCGCCAGAAGGTGATGAACAAATACCTGAACATAGTGGACATTGCTCCCGTAGACGGTTGCGACATCATTTCCACCATCGACGTGGGTATGCAGGATATTTGCGAAAAAGCACTGATAGACAAGCTGAAAGAGATAAACGCCAGTGTGGGCGTTGCCGTATTGATGGAAGTGCAGACCGGAGAAGTAAAAGCCATTGTCAACATGATGAAAGCGGGCGACGGCAACTATTACGAAATGCGTAATAACGCCATCAGCGATATGCTGGAGCCGGGTTCCACATTCAAGACAGCCTCTATCATGGTAGCCCTTGAAGACGGAAAGATTACTCCTCATACGGAAGTCGACACAGGCAACGGCATCATGATGATGCACGGCCGCCCGATGAAAGACCATAACTGGCATCGGGGCGGATATGGCAAGATTGATGTGACACGTATTCTGGAAGTATCATCCAATATCGGCGTTTCATATCTTATCGACAAGCACTACAGCGACAACCCGCAGAAGTTCGTAGACGGATTGAAGCGTATCGGTATAGACCGCCCGCTCCACCTGCAAATAGCCGGAGAGGGCAAACCTAACATCCGCGGTCCGAAAGAACGGTATTTTGCCAAGACCACGTTACCCTGGATGAGTATAGGATATGAAACGCAGGTACCGCCACTGAACATACTGACTTTCTATAATGCCATTGCCAACAACGGTACAATGGTGCGCCCTAAATTCGTAAAAGCGGCAGTGAAAGACGGTGAGGTTGTCCGTGACTTTCCTACGGAAGTTATCAATCCGAAGATTTGCTCGGACAATACGCTGACACAGATACGGGAGATTCTGCGCAAAGTAGTTGCCGAAGGTTTGGCCAAACCCGCCGGAAGCAAACAGTTTGCCGTAGCCGGCAAGACGGGTACGGCGCAGATTTCGCAAGGTGCCGCCGGCTATAAGGCGGGACGGGTGAATTATCTCGTCAGTTTCTGCGGATACTTCCCGGCAGAGGCTCCCAAATACAGTTGCATCGTTTCCATACAGAAGCCGGGACTTCCGGCATCGGGCGGTTTGATGGCGGGTAGCGTATTCAGCAAGATTGCAGAAAGGGTATATGCCAAGAATCTGCGGTTCGATATACGCAGTGCGATAGACAGCACCACCAATGTAATTCCTGCGGTAAAAGCCGGGGAGATGAACGAGGCATTATGCGTGCTCAACGCATTGGATGTTCCGGTGCAGAAACAGTTTGAGGTAGAAAACAAGAGAGAGTTGTGGGGACACAGCCAGGCTGCCCCGTCCGCCGTTATCCTGCAAAATCAGAAAGTTTCTGACGGCATAGTTCCCAGCGTAGTGGGCATGGGGGCCAAGGATGCTGTTTATCTGCTGGAAAGCAAAGGACTTAGAGTACGCCTCAACGGCATCGGCAAGGTAAGAAACCAGTCCATCGCAGGCGGAAGCCGATTGATAAAAGGACAGACAATAGCCTTGACATTACGTTAATATAAGAATATACATTATTATATAATAAGGAATGAAATTAAGCGAACTATTAAAAGCGATACAACCGGTACAAATTATCGGCAGTACGGAGAAAGATATAACAGGAGTGAATATCGACTCCCGTTTAGTTGCGGCCGGACATTTGTTTATGGCAATGCGCGGTACGCAGACCGACGGTCACGCATATATCCCTACCGCCATTGAAAAAGGCGCTATAGCCGTACTGTGCGAAGACATGCCGGAAGAAACAAATCCTGATGTTACATATATCCAAGTAAAAGACAGCGAGAATGCGGTGGGTAAGGTTGCCACCACTTTCTACGGTGATCCCACTTCCAAAATGGAGCTGGTGGGCGTAACCGGCACTAATGGCAAAACAACCATTGCCACCTTATTATATAATACATTCCGTTATTTCGGATATAAAGTCGGACTGATTTCCACGGTATGCAACTACATTGACGACCGGCCCGTGCCGACCGAGCATACCACCCCCGACCCGATTACCCTTAACCGCCTGCTGGGTGAGATGGCAGACTCCGGATGCAAATACGCATTCATGGAAGTCAGCTCCCACTCTATCGCACAACAGCGTATCAGCGGTTTGAAGTTTGCCGGCGGCATCTTCACCAATCTTACGCGCGACCACCTGGATTATCACAAGACTGTCGAAAACTACCTCAAAGCAAAAAAGAAGTTCTTCGACGACATGCCTAAGAACGCGTTCAGCCTGACCAATCTGGACGACAAGAACGGGCTGGTCATGACCCAGAACACACGTTCGCGCGTATATACGTATTCATTGAGAAGCCTCAGCGATTTCAAGGGAAAAGTATTGGAGTCTCATTTTGAAGGCATGCTACTCGACTTCAACAACCATGAGCTGGCCGTACGCTTTATCGGCAAGTTCAATGCTTCCAACCTTCTTGCCGTATTCGGCGCAGCCGTACTGTTGGGAAAGAAAGAAGAAGATGTGCTCGTTGCCCTCAGCACTTTGCACCCTGTAGCAGGCAGATTCGACTCTATCCGCTCTCCGAAGGGCATTACCGCCATTGTGGATTATGCCCATACTCCGGATGCGTTGGTGAATGTGCTGAATGCCATCCACGGCGTACTGGAAGGCAAAGGCAAAGTGATTACCGTAGTCGGCGCAGGCGGCAACCGTGATAAAGGGAAACGTCCTATCATGGCTAAAGAGTCCGCCCGTTTGAGCGACCGTGTCATCATCACTTCCGACAATCCCCGCTTTGAAGAGCCGCAAGACATCATCAACGATATGCTGGCAGGGTTGGATAAGGACGATTTGCAGAAGACAATCAGTATCGCCGATAGAAAAGAAGCCATAAAGACCGCCTGCATGCTGGCGCAACCGGGAGATGTCATTCTCGTAGCCGGCAAAGGACATGAAAATTATCAGGAGATAAAAGGAGTGAAGCATCATTTCGATGACAAAGAAGAACTAAAGGCGATAATGTTTTAAAGTGATAAAGTAAGAAATTATGTTATACTACTTATTCCAATGGTTAGATAAATACGACTTCCCCGGTGCGGGTATGTTCGGCTATACATCTTTCAGGGCATTGATGGCTATCATCCTGGCATTGCTCATTTCGAGCATCTGGGGTGACAAGTTCATCGACCTGCTGAAACGCAAACAGATTACCGAGACGCAACGGGATGCCAACATCGACCCGTTCGGCGTAAACAAGGTGGGCGTACCGAGCATGGGCGGAGTTATCATTATCTTTGCCATTCTGATTCCCTGCCTGTTGCTGGGCAAGCTGAATAATATCTATATGATTCTGATGCTTATCACCACTGTGTGGTTAGGTTCATTAGGATTTGCCGACGATTACATCAAGATATTCAAGAAAGACAAGGAAGGCCTGCACGGTAAGTTCAAGATTATCGGCCAGGTAGGCTTGGGACTCATTGTAGGGCTTACCCTGTATCTCAGTCCGCAGGTCGTTATCCGTGAAAACATCGAGGTAGAGAAACCGGGACAAGGCATCGAGGTAGTACATGCCGCCAAAGAAATCAAGGCTACACAGACTACCATCCCTTTCTTCAAGAGCAACAACCTTGACTATGCCGACCTCGTGTCTTTCATGGGAGAACACGCACAAACGGCGGGCTGGATACTGTTTGTGCTCGTCACCATATTCGTAGTAACCGCCGTTTCCAACGGCGCCAACCTGAATGACGGCATGGACGGCATGGCAGCGGGCAATTCGGCGATTATCGGTGTGGCATTGGGCGTATTGGCCTACGTGTCCAGTCATATAGCCTTTGCCAGTTACCTGAACATCATGTACATACCCGGTTCGGAGGAATTGGTCATCTTCATCTGTGCTTTTGTAGGCGCGTTGGTCGGTTTCTTGTGGTATAACGCTTATCCTGCCCAGATTTTCATGGGGGATACGGGCAGCTTGTCCATCGGGGGCATTATTGCCGTGACGGCCATCATCATACATAAGGAATTGCTTATCCCCTTAATGTGTTTCGTGTTCCTGATGGAGAGCCTGAGCGTGATTCTGCAAGTGAACTATGCGAAATGGGGGAACCGGAAAGGACTGAAGTTAAGAGTGTTCAAGCGAGCCCCGATTCATGATACTTTCCGGGTGCGTCCCGGACAGTTGGCTCCGGACGTGAAGGTGCTGTGCAACTGGCCTAAAGGATGTTGGTTAGAGTCGAAAGTCACGGTCCGTTTTTGGATTATCACGATCATCTTGGCGGCCATGACGATTATAACGTTAAAAATCAGATAAGGAAGAAGCTATGGGGGAAAGAATGGTAATATTGGGAGCGGCCGAAAGCGGCGTGGGCGCTGCGGTGCTGGCTCAGAAAAAAGGCTTTGATGTCTTTGTTTCCGATATGGGAAAAATCAAGCCTCATTACGTGGACATGCTGGACCGTTACGGAATTGCGTGGGAAGACGGCGGCCATACGGAAGAACTGGTCCTGAATGCGGACGAGGTGATAAAAAGCCCGGGCATACCGGAAGATGCCCCGATGGTGTTGAAGGAGAAAGCCGCCGGAATTCCCATTATCTCGGAAATAGAATTTGCCGGACGCTATACGCACGCCAAGATGATTTGTATTACGGGCAGCAACGGCAAGACCACTACTACGTCCTTGATTTATCATATCTTCAAGAAAGCGGGTTACAACGTCGGGTTGGCCGGAAATATCGGCCAAAGCCTGGCCTTGCAGGTGGCCGAGAAAGATTATGACTATTATGTGATAGAACTGAGCAGTTTCCAGTTGGACAACATGTACCGTTTTCGGGCTAACATTGCCGTGTTGCTCAACATCACGCCCGACCATCTGGACCGTTACGACCATTGCATGCAGAATTATGTGGATGCCAAAATGCGCATTTTGCAGAACCAGGAAGAGACGGATGCCTTCGTCTATTGGAATGACGACCCGATTATCCGGAAAGAATTGGAGAAATACCAGATCAAGGCCAAGAAATGTCCGTTCTCCATCTTGAAGAAAGAAGGGATGATAGGTTATCTGGCCGACGGGCAATATGTGATAGAATACCCCACGCCGTTCAACATGGAGCAGGAATCATTGGCTCTGACTGGGAAGCACAATATGTACAATTCTTTGGCGGCAGGCATCACGGCCGACAACGCCGGGGGGAAGAATGAAGTGATACGGCAGAGCCTGGGTGATTTCGAGGGTGTGGAACACCGCTTGGAGAAAGTGGTGCGTGTGCGTGGCGTGGATTATATCAACGATTCCAAGGCCACCAACGTGGATGCCTGCTGGTATGCGTTGGAGAGCATGAAAACGCCCACGGTATTGATTTTGGGAGGAAAAGACAAAGGGAATGATTACGAGGCCATAGCCGAACTGGTCCGGAAGAAATGTGTGGGGCTGGTGTTCCTCGGGGCGGACAACCGGAAACTTCATGATTTTTTCGATTCGTTCGGTATTCCTATTGCCGACACCCACAGCATGAAAGACTGCGTGGAGGCGTGCTACAGGATGGCCCGTCCCGGCGATACCGTATTGTTGAGTCCCTGTTGTGCCAGTTTCGACTTGTTCAAGAACATGGAAGACCGTGGCGAACAGTTCAAGTCATTGGTAAGGGCGTTGTAAAGTAAGGGAGCGAAAGGATGGTCACACCAACAAAAGTTTTAAAGAAGTGGAGCCTGTTCGAAGGCGACAAGGTCATCTGGATGATTTTGTTCTTCCTCGGCATGATATCCATCATAGAAGTGTATAGCGCTTCCAGCAATATGAGTTACAAGACGGGGTATTATTGGAAGCCGATTCTGCAACATGCCTCATATTTCGTCGTGGGCGTGTTGGCCACGATCTTGGTGCATAAGATACCGTGCCGTTATTTTAAGTTGATACCCTTGGCCGGCATACCGTTGTCCGTATTCTTGCTTGGAATAGCCATGTTTACCACCAAAGTGAACAATGCAAGCCGTT
>ERZ779932.615-NODE-615-length-16600-cov-2.975642_pt1 | contig 16600 bp, 14 predicted proteins | sample MGYA00511064_ERZ779932 | MGnify/ENA primary metagenome ERZ779932 (study PRJEB29588, sample SAMEA1966821) | human gut metagenome | biome: human gut; feature: human-associated habitat; material: faeces | place: Denmark | collected 2008/2010 ...
CCGCGCCGCAGATACACGCGTCAGCGCTCGTCTCCGGCGGAACGGGGAAATATACTTCTTATAAAATAAAGATATTTTTAAACGGTGCACTCGTGGCGGAAAAATCGGAAAAAAGCATGTCATATACCCCGAAGGTCAGCGGAATGTACACAGTGGAAGTCACTGTTACAGACTCCGACGGGGAAACGGCGAGCGGAAAGATGCTCATAAATGTGTCCGTAGTCGAGCCTACGGAGAAACCGACAGAAAAGCCTACCGAGAGGCAGACGGAAAAGCCCACGGAGAAGCCTACGGAAAAGCCCACGGAGAAACCGACAGAGAAACCGTCCGACGAACCGATAAATCCGATCCCGTCGGAGACGGTAGATCCCGTGATCGAGCCGGCGACGGAAGCACCGGTTACCCCCGAGCCCGCACTGGACTGAATATAAAACGCAAATAAAAAAGACTGTCGCAGATTTATTCTGCGGCAGTCTTTTGCTCATTTTATGCCTGGTAAGTCCCCATAAAGCTGTTGACATCGCTCTCGCATGAGCGCATGGCGAGTATCGTCTGCTCGAAGAGCTTTTCAAGCTCCCAGCCGAGCCTCTCCGCACCCGTGCGGATAACGTCACGCGAGCAGCCCGCGGCGAACTTTTTATCTTTGAACTTCTTCTTGAGGCTCGAGACCTCCATGTCCATCACGCTCTTGGACGGGCGCATCAGCGCCGCCGACCAGATAAGCCCTGTCAGCTCGTCCGCCGCGAAGAGCACTTTTTCCATCTCGTGAACAGGCTCGACATCGACGCAGATGCCGTAGCCGTGGGAGCAAATTGAATATATCATGTCGTCGCCGACTCCGCCCGCATTGAGCAGCTCTGGAGCTTTCTTGCAGTGCTCCTCCGGATAGAGCTCGAAGTCGATGTCGTGCAGCAGACCGACTATGCTCCAATATTCCTCCTCGTCCGCATAGCCGAGCTCCTTTGCGTACCAGCGCATAACGCCCTCGACAGTCAGCGCGTGGCGAATGTGAAACGGGTCTTTGTTGTATTTTTTCAGAAGCTCAAACGCTTCGTCCCTCGTGATTTTGCTCTCTCTCATTTTTGTCGTCTCCTTGCATTTTGCGCATTATTGCGCGAGTTTTCACAATTATACCACTTGCTTGGTAGGCTTTCAACTATATGCGCGGTTTTATGTCGAGATTGACAAGCGCGCTCTGATTTATCGAAAACAGCAGATCAACAAGCTCATTTTCGTCAATGCAGTAGTCCGAGCGTATCCATTGGATAATAACGCCCGTGCTGCCGTTGAGAATATATGAGTAGATATATTGCTCCTGCTCCTTCGGAAAAACGATGTTCAGGTTCTCAATAAACTGAATTATCGACTGCTGCATGAATTTTGAACGGAACGCAGGGTCAACCGAGTCGACAAGCAGCGTGCGGAACGGCTTGTCATTTTCTTTGATATACATTAGAAATGAAAGCAGATATCTGTGCGCGCCGAGGTCGTTTTCCGCGCCTATTTTCTTTAAGTGATCCTGAGTCGCGTCGAGCAACTCGTTTTCGACCTCTTCGAGCAGCTCTTTCGGCTCGGAGTAGTGCGCATAAAAGGTCGAGCGGTTGAGTTCGGCGCGCTCGCATAATTCTCTTACAGATATTTTTGCTACCGAGCCTTTCTCGCCCAGGAGATCCATCAGCGCGTTTTTGAGCAATATTTTTGAAAGTCTCGTGCGCTGGTTATTTTTGATGTTCATATTATCCCACCATTTTCAGATGATTTTGTCGGTTTCATAACAGCGATTAACAAAACTGATGATTGTTAATCCGACACGATGTAGATATAATAGTAGTGTAATATGAAATCTTTCAATTGTCAAGGAGACCTTAACCTTTCTGTCTCCAATGATTTTATCGCCTGCGGAAAACGGCGCGTTACGGAAAGCTTCAGACGGAATACGAGGACGCGCCGAAACCGCAGCGACAACTATATAAGAAATTCATTCAGCCTTTTAACATTTTAGCCGCGCCGATCCTACGGGGTCGGTTTACGGCTCAAATCATATAAAAAGCACCGCAAGCGCATAAAGCTGTGGCAAAGGCAGCTGCAAATATATTTTTATATCCATAAGATAAAATAAATGAAGGAGTTCTCGTGATGGCAAAAGCAAAATTTTTTGAAAAGCGGGCGCTTGATTCGCGCCTGACCTCGCCCGATGTTACGGCGAAGGAGAAGTGGCTGGGCTATTTGTTAGGCCCGTCCGGCGCGCTGCTTTTAAACGCCGTGCTCGCGACCTACCTCAATGTCTATTATACCGATGTCCTAAACCTCACCACCGTGTGGGGCGGCGCGTTCCTCGCGGTGTTCCCGATAGTGTCGAAGATAATCGACGCTATAACAAATATAGTCATGGGCTATATCATCGACCGCACGCGCACAAAACAGGGCAAGGCGCGCCCTTGGCTGCTGCTCTCCGCGCCGCTTGTCGCCGTGACAGGCATATTGCTCTTCACAGTCCCCTCGGGTAACCGGACGGTGCAGGTGATATGGGTCATGCTCTCATATAATCTGTTTTATTCGTTCGCTTATACAATTTATAACATGAGCCACAATCTTATGGTTCCGCTCTCGACGAGAAACACGGAACAGCGCGGTTCGCTCTCGGTTTTCAATCAGATATCGACTATCATGATGAGCGGCATAATCGTCGCGCTCATCTTCCCCATGCTCATCATGCCGCAACTCGGCGTTGACAAATCAAAGTGGATAGTTACGATGAGTATCCTTTCGTGCATCGCGCTGCCGCTGACGCTTATGGAGTATTATTTCACCAAGGAGCGCATCACCCTCGAAGGCGGCGAGCAGAAAAAAGAGAGCGTCGCAATGGTAACTCAGCTCAAGGCGATTTTCAGCGATAAATATATGATAATAATTTTCATATATTTTCTCATTTTCACCGTCGGCTCGACTATCAAAAATATCTCGCTCGTCTATTTCTCGAACTATGTCCTCGGTACATATAACGACGGCAAGACCCAGACCATGCTCTCCGTTATCGGCGGAATCCCGATGGGCATCGGCATTTTTGCCGTTTGGCCGCTCGCGAAGAAGTTTGGTAAACGCAATTTAACGGCAATCGGCTTTATCTTCTATGCTGTCGGCTCGGCTATATGCTGGCTCGCGCCGACGAATATGGTTATAGTGCTTATCGGCCAGTTTATCAAGAATATCGGCGGTCTGCCGTGCTCCTATGTGTTCATGGCGCTGTTTGCGGATGTACTCGACCATGTCGAGTGGAAAAACGGCTTCAGGTGCGACGGCATCGCGATGTCGATATATAACACGATCGCTGTGGCGAGCGTCGGAATTTGTACGGGTATATTCAATCTCGTTCTCTCGAAATCCGGCTATGCCGCGCCCTATACCAATGCGGCGGGTCAGCTCATCGCCGTGCAGTCGGAGAGCGTCAAGAGCGCGATAACATTTACTTTCGTAGGACTTGAGACTATAACCGGCATAGTCCTTGCGATACTTCTGCTGTTTTTGAATGTCGAAAAGAATATCGCCAAGGAGCAGGAGGAGATAAAGCAGAGAAACGGGGAGACGACAGAATGAAAGCCGTAAAGCTTAAAACAGAGTATCTCAAAAACCCGTTGGGGATAGATATAAAGAACCCGCGCTTCATGTGGAACTGCGAGGGCGGAAAGGCGCAGAGCGCGTATAGACTAATCGTTTCCGACACGCGTGGCAATATTCTATGGGACAGCGGCAAGGTCGAATCTTCACAGATGACTTTTATTCCGTATCCGCTTGACACTCCGTCGCGCCTGAGAGTGAACTGGAAAGTGAAGCTCTGGGACGAAAACGGGCTTGAGGGCGAGTGGAGCGAGCCGGCATTCTTCGAGATCGGGCTCAGAAACGCCTCAGATTGGAGCGCGAAGTGGATAACAGGAAACTATAATGTAAACAGAAAACAGCGTTATCCGGTCGACTGCTTCAAAAAAGAGTTCGAGTGCAAAAAGCCGATTCTCTCGGCGCGGCTCTATATGACCGCCTGCGGACTCTATTCAGCCGGGATTAACGGCGTTGATTTTTCAATGCCGCTCGCGCCCGGCATCACGGAATACAGAAAGCGCATACAGTATCAGACCTACGATGTGACAGTACTTCTGCATGAGGGAAGCAATGTGCTCTGCGCCGAGCTTGCCGACGGCTGGTACAGGGGCAGCGTAGGCGCATGGGGACTCAAAAATCAGTATGGCACCGAGACAAAACTGCTCGCTCAGCTCGAGATAAAATATACCGACGGCACGGTGCAGACCGTTGTGTCGGACGGCTCGTGGCTCTGGAGCAACGACGGCGCGATACGCTTTGCGGACAACAAGGACGGCGAGCGGGTCAACGCAAATATGACGCCGTCATACAGCGGTCACGCGAAAGAGACGAAGTTCAAAGTTGTGCCGAGCGCGTCGAATAATTTCCCGATAGCCGAAAAAGAGCGCTTCAAACCTCAATTATCCGTCACCCCTAGCGGGAAAAAGCTGCTCGACTTCGGGCAGAATATGGCGGGCTATGTTGAGTTTGAGATAAACGCCCGCGAGGGGCAGAAAATCACTCTCGAATTCGGCGAGCTGCTGCACGACGGCGAGCTTACGCTCGAGAATATCCAGTGCAGGAATAAACACAAGACAACGCCTTTGCAGAGAGTTGAGTATATCTGCAAAGAGGGCAAAAATCATTACAAGACGAAGTTCGCGATATTCGGTTTTCAGTATGTCAGCGTCGACACGGATATAGATATCGCCCCGGAGAACTTTACCGCCATAGCCGTCTATTCCGATATGGATGAGACGGGGTATTTCAACAGCTCCAACGAATTGCTCAATAAATTCGTCGAAGCGACAAAGTGGTCGGCAAAAGGCAACTCGACCGATCTGCCGACAGACTGCCCGACCCGCGAACGCCACGGCTGGACGGGCGACGCGCAGATATTCTGCAAAACCGCGAGCTATCTTTTTGACTATGCGCCATTTGCCGAAAAATTCGTGCGCGATATGTGCGACGAACAGCTCAAAAACGGCGATTTCCGCCAGATAGCCCCACGCGGCGGTGTGGATTTCTATATGACTTTTATGGACGGCTCGGCGGGCTGGTCCGACGCAGGCGTGTTTATCCCGTACAGACTCTATAAGCAGTACGGCGACAGAAAGATTCTCGAACGCTTCTATCCCAACATGCGCGCCTTTGCCGAATATAAAATAAAGACCCTCGGCAAGTGGTATCCGACAGCCCTGCCGACGGGAGTGGGGCTCAAAAATTTCCGCAATATTTCAAACTACCGCCAGTCCTACGGCGAATGGGCGGAACCTGCCGATGTCAAGGCGCTTAAATTTACGGATTTCGTCAATCCGAATCCCGAGGAAACCACGGCGTACATAGTCTATATGCTCGAAACGATGGCTGATATAGCCCGCGTCCTCGGTAAGGATAGCGACAGAAAGCTCTATGAGAAAAATACCGTAAGGGCAAGAAAGGGCTACAGTGCGCTCGTCTCCACGAAAAAATTCTCGCTCGATACCGATCGCCAGGCGAAGCTTGTGCGCCCGCTTTATATCGGTCTGCTCGACGAAAAGCAGACGGAATATGCGAAAAAGCGGCTCATAAAAGCCCTCGACAACTACTCGTGGAGGCTCGGCACGGGATTTCTCTCGACGCCGCTGATACTGAGCGTTTTGGCGGATATAGATATTGAATATGCCTACCGCCTGCTTGAAAACGAGCAGATGCCCGGCTGGTTGTTCATGCCCAAGAACGGCGCGAACACCGTCTGGGAGTCGTGGGAGGGCACCGCGGCGCAGGGCGGCATAGCCTCGCTCAACCACTATTCAAAGGGCGCGGTGTGCGAGTGGCTGTTCGGCACGATGTGCGGAATAAATGTTGCCGGAGAAAACCGATTCACTATAGCCCCGCGCCCGGGCGGGCATTTCGAGTTCGCCGAGGCGAGTTACGACAGCGTATACGGAAAAATCTCCGTGCGCTGGGATAAGACGGACGGGGGATATAAATATAAAATATCCGTCCCGTCGAACTGCAAAGCCGATATTATTCTGCCCGACGGAAGAAAACAGACCGTCGGAGCGGGTGAATATGAATTCTGAGGAGGAAAATCCATGAAAAGATCGATAGCTGCCGTTATGGCGATTCTTGTTCTGCTTGTGTCGCTGCTGTGCGCGTGCAAAAAGGACGACACAAAAACAAATGCGGACACCACCGGCAACGCTCAGACGAGCACGGACGGACAGATTATTGAAGACACGACCGCCCTTCCCGAGGACAGCACCGTGCAGGAGGGCGAGACAAACGAAACTCAATCGGCCGAGCCCGCAAAGCCCGGCGAGACCGCTTCGAATCAGGTAACCGCCGCGCCCTCGAAGAATGCAAAAGACTGGACTAAGGCCGAGATAATCGCCTATTTCAACGCCGGCGCGAACAGAGTAAAATATCAGGCGAAGTCCGTCACCCGCAACTACACCGAGACGAAGAACGACGCCGACAAGACCGAATTGCCCAAGGCGATAGATGCAATAGGCAAGAGCGCGATGAAGACCTTCATGAAGCGCGACGATAAGGCGATAGTCCTGACCTCAAAAGAGGACATCAGAAACGTATTCCCCGTCGGCGGCAAGGATTGGGTCAGCAAGCTCACAGTATCAGATGTCAAGGGCGCAAAGGTCGAGGACAAGGGCGGCGAATATCAGATAACCCTGACCTTCGGCACTGAGGTCAATCCCTCCGGCGAAAAAGGCTATGCCGCAGCGTTCGGCGTGCTCACCGCCGCCGTGGTAAACTTCGACTATCCCGGCCTCTCGCTCACCGACCAGAAATTCACCTATTATAACGGAACGATAGTAGCAAGATTCAGCAAGCCTACCGGCAACTTAGTCTATGCCCACTATGACTATCCCGTTATTATTGAACTGACGGCGCACCTGCTCGGCTCAAACACGAGAGTAAAAGTCGGCATGACAACAATAAACGACTTCACGATAAAATATTAAAAGTTACATCCGAAAAACAAAATGTCCCGCACGGAAACGTGCGGGGCGTTTTGCGTATATTTTTATTTGAGCGAGTTGCCGGCGCTGAACGCCTTTGCGACTGCCTCGCCGAGGACAACATAGGTGTTGTTGAACGGGTCGAAGGTTATCGGCTGCGCCTTTGAAACATCGACGTTTCCGTTCTCGTCGAGCACGCGTTCGTCAACGCAGACGTTGACTATCTCGCCGACCATGCGCCCGGTGCCTGCGTCGTAGCTCTTGAGCCTGCACTCTGCGGCGATGGGCAGCTCTTCAATCAGCGGCGCGTCAACAAATTTCGATTTGACGGCGTGGAAACCTGCCTTTTCGAATTTATCGGGCGTATTCCCTGCGGAAACAAGACCGACATAGTCGCACGCCGCCGTGTGTTCGAGGTCAGCCATGCTCACGGTGAATGCCTTTCTCTCGAGGATATTCTTCGTGGACTTGTGGCTCGCGCTTATGCACATGGATATTTCATTGCCGCCGCTGATGCCGCCCCATGCGGCGTTCATTGCGTCGGGGTTGCCGTCCTTGTCGTAGGAACCGAGGATAAGCACCGGCTGCGGATAGGTGAATGGCTTTGCACCGAAATCTTTTCTCATGATAATTCCTCCTTTGATTTGACTTTATTATAGAACCTGAAGTCGGCTTTAAGTCAAGGAAAAACGAAAAAAGTTTACAAATAAAAACAGCCCCGGACTCAACATCCGGGACTGAATAAAAATCTGTTAGTCTCTCTCTTTTTCGAACGAGATAACTTTTCCGCTCTTTGCGTTTATCTTGTACTCATACTCGAATCCGCCGCATTTGAATTCAACATCGTAGTGCGCGGTGAGCGAGTCGGTGTCAAGCTCGGCTTTGAGCTCCGTGACCTGAGCCTCGGTGAGACCCGCATGGTCGAGTGCGGCTTTCTTCGCGGCATCCGCAGAGATATATTTCGAGGGGTCGGCGGGCTTGGAATCGTCAAGCTCGCGGTCGAAGTCGATTATTCTGCCGTTCTTCGCGTTGACCTCGACTTCGTATTCGTATCCGCCCGAGACAAATTCTATATCATAGTGCGGGGTGCGGTCGTCCGCGTCAAGCTCAGCTTTCTTGAAAGTGACCTTTGAAGCGTCGAGGGAAACTTTCTTGAGGGCTATTGCCTTCGCCTCGTCGATGCTGATATAGCCTGAGACATCGGGCTGGGGCTTTGAAGGCTTCGAGGGGTCGGCGGGCTCGACTTCTTTTTTAAGAATGCTGCCGTCCGCTACCGCTATCTCGTAGTCGTATTCGTTAGCTCCGGCGATAAACTCGATATCATAGTGGGCGACAAGGTCGTCGCTGTCGAGCTTCGCTTCGGTGAACTTTGCGTCGGCTCTTGCAACGCCCGCATCGGCGACTGCAATGTCTATCGCGGCGTCAAGGCTTATCTTTACTTCCTGCTGGATCTGTCCGGAGTTGCCCGAGCCCGTGTCGGGCTTATCCTGCGGCGGCGCGAACGCAGAGAAGATAGCCATAATGACTGACATGAGCGCGACTCCGATGGATTTGAAAATACTTGCAAACATAGTATCTGTCCTTTCTTATCGGGATCGTGTCCCTTAGTACACCCATATAATAACCCGCGAAAATTAAAGAAAGATTAGAGCGCAAAAATTTTTCGGAAAGTTTGAAGTCCGTAAAACAGTGTGCTGTGATGTTGATAAATTGGGATTTGTCCATCCCCGATGTCAAACAATATAAAATAACAAAACCGATTGCAGCAGAAAATCTACTGCAACCGGTTCATTTATTTATGCTGTTATACCGCCGTCAAAAGGTCACGGTAAACTCGCTTCCCTCGCCGTAAACGGAGGATGCGGAGACTTTTCCGCCGTGGAGCGCCGCTATCTGGCTGACGAGCGAGAGCCCCAAGCCGAATCCGCTTTCGCGGCTGCGGGATTCGTCCGCGCGGTAAAATCTGCCCCATATCTTCGGCAGATCCTCTTCTTTTATCCCTATTCCGTCATCCTTCACCGAGAGCACGATGCCGCTGTCCTTTTTGAGCCTGACTTCGATGCGCCCGCCGTCTCTGCCGTATTTGACGGCGTTTGAGAGCAGATTTTCGAGCATCAGCGATATCAGCTGCGCCTGCGCGGGGATTATAATATTGTCTTCGATGTCCGCAGTGAGCGTGATGTTCTTCGCGGGGACAAAATCGGCGCATGTTTTTTTGACGAGCTCGCTTAAATCTGTGTCCTCGAGCTTGTAGCGCTTGTCGCCCTGCTCCGTGCGCGAGAGCGTCAGCAGAGCCGTGACGAGCTTCGTCATCTTGTCCGTCTGCTCGTCTATCGACGAGAGCGCTTCGAGCATATCTTCTTCGCTCGCGTTGTCGGACAGCGCGTATTCGCATTCCGCCTTTATCACGGCGAGCGGTGTGCGCAGCTCGTGCGAGGCGTCGGAGGTGAACTGCTTTTCGTTTTCGAACGAGGTCTGGAGCCTTGCGAGCATGTCGTTGAAGGTCTCGGCAAGCGTGTATATTTCGCCAGCGCTTTTCTCCATCTCTATGCGCTTCGAGAGGTCGGTTCCGTCGGTTATCTCGTGCGCCGAGCGGCAGATATTCTCGACCGGCTTCATCGTTTTGCGCGATATTAAATACGCCCCGACGGCGGCGATAATAATAAACGCCGGGAGAATGTATATGACCGTCCTGCTTATTGCGTCGAACGCGCTCTTGGCGGCGTCGGCGTTGATGAATCCGCGCACCCAGACCGGGGGATAGGTCGAGTTGCTGCATATGAATTCAACTTTGAAAACCGTCCTGTCCGCGTTTGCTGGCAGTTCAACGCTCAGCGAGCTGACTTCGTCGCGGGTCAGACCCGCGTGCTTGAGCGCGATATCAATCGCCTTTTCGCTGTTTATTCCGTCCTTGAACTCGGTGCTTTTGTAGACGGGGTCGCTGAGCCCGGACATCGCGGTGTCCGCCTCATATTTGATTATCTTCCCAGAAAAGGCGTCGATTTCGTATTCGTATTTGTTGAAATCGAGACGGGTGTCGTAATAATAATATTTGTTTCCGTCTGTCTCGAATGTTCCGACCTCGCCGTTTTTGAGATTTTTGCTGTTTATCAGCGCGGCGGGGGACTCGCCGTCGATATATCTGCCGCTCGAGTCAAAGACATTGCAGTAGACCTCGTCGACGAAGAAAGCAAAATCGTTCTCGATTTCGAGAATGCCGTTCTTGTATTCTATCTCGTCAACATTGCGCTCGACCGTGCTTATCAGCTCATTCTGCAGGCGCGAATCGGCAATCTGCGAGCCTGTTATCAGTATTCCGCCGATGCCGAGGGAGCTGACAACGGCGATGAGCAGCGTTATCCACACCGTTATCCGCAGCTTGAACGAAGAGCGGCGGCGCGCGGGTCTTGTTTTTTTATTTGATGACATAGCCTGCACCCCTCACGGTGTGAATGAGTTTGATATCCTCGCCTTCGTCTATCTTCTTGCGGAGATATCGGATATATACGTCGACAACATTCGTGCCACCCTCGTAGTCGTAGTTCCAAATGTGATCCTCAATTTTCTCGCGGCTGAGTACAACGCCCTTGTTCATCACAAGATATTGCAGCAGCTCATATTCCTTTGCCGAGAGCGATATCTCCCTGCCCGCGCGTTCAACGCGCCTCGCTGCCGTGTCGACTGTCAGGTCGCCGACGGAAATTATACCCGTCTTTTCTCCGTATTTTTTGCGCGTCATGACGCGCAGTCTCGCCGAGAGCTCGTCGAACGAAAACGGCTTTATCAGATAGTCGTCGGCACCGATGTCGAGCCCCGTGACCCTGTCTTCGATGCTGTCGCGCGCCGTCAGGAACAGCACCGGCGTGTCGATGCCGTGCGCCCTTATCTTTTTGACAAGCTCGAACCCGTTCATTATCGGCATCATGACATCGAACACCGCCGCGTCATAGTCGGTCGATGTTATCAGATCATATGCCTCGCCGCCGTCAAGACAGCTGTCTACGCTGTAGCCGGCAGCCTTGAGTTGCTTTGTGATTATCCTGTTGAGACTCTTCTCGTCCTCGGCAAGCAGAATACGCATTGGATCACCCTCCGGTATAATTATACAGATTTTATCATAGCGTGTAAAGATTAAACGAAGATTAGGAAATCGGGCGTGGGTATAAAAATAACACGAACACCGCAAAAGCAGTATTCGTGTCATTGGTGGAGACGAAGAGGATCGAACTCTCGACCTTACGGATGCGAACCGTACGCTCTCCCAGCTGAGCTACGCCCCCATTGGTTTGCTATGTGATTATAAGATTTTTTTTGCGGTTTGTCAAGTGTTCGGAGGCGGTTTGGAAAAATTTTTCTTTGCCGCCCCGCTTTTTCATCCGATCGGCTTGCCGATATCTACCCAGCCGTCGGGCTTCGAGTATTTTTCAAGCTCGGCGGGGGTCAGCTCTATCATGCTGTTGCTGCTGCCGCAGGCGGGGAATACCGTCTGAAATCTTTTCAGCGACTCGTCCAGATATATCTTCACTCCGTCGTTCACGGCAAACGGGCACACTCCGCCGACCGCGTGACCGACGAGCTCTGCCGCTTCTTCGTGCGAGAGCATCTTCGCTTTTTTACCGAAGCGGGCCTTGTATTTTGCGTTGTCTATCTTCATGTCGCCCGCCGCGACTATGAGTATCGGCGCGCCGTCGAGCGAAAATGATATAGTCTTTGCTATCCTGCCCTCTTCGCAGCCGAGAGCTTTTGCCGCGAGGGCAACGGTCGCGCTCGACTCGTCTATCTCCATCACTCGGTCCTCGATTCCGAGCTTTCTGAAATATTCTCTGACTCTTTCTATAGACATTGTTTTCTCCCGAATAAAAAAGCCGCAGCTTTTGCGGCTTTGTATTTTTATCTTCTGAAAAATCCGCGCTTTTCCGGCTTGCCGTTCTCTGTATCCGGGATAAAAAATCGGTTTTTGCCCGAATTGTCGACGAGATATTTTTTGACGGCGGCAAGGCGCTCGTCGGAATTCCTGCAGGCCTTGAGCGCCGAATCTATCTCCTGAGGAGACACGGTGTCCGAATCCCTGCGGTAGGTGTAGCGGTCTGTTTTCATAGTATTATATTTTTCTGTCTGCGCGTCTGTCCATGTGTGGACGCACTCCTTGGAGAAAAATACGCCGCGGCGTATTATTTTTGCGGGGTTGCCGCCGCAGACGGTGTTCGAAGGGACGGACTTGCCCGAAAGCAGAGCCGCGCCGCCGATAACGGAGCCTGAACCGACTGCCGTGCCTTTCAGAATCAGCACGTTCTGCCCTATCCAAACGTGGTCGCCGATAAAGACGGATTTGCTCGGATTTATGCGCTTGCCGCTGCCGCAGTCGTACATAAGATGCGGGTCTGCCGTGCGGATAAAAATACCGAAGGAAAACAGCCCGTCGTCCCCGATAATTATGTTTTGCTGTTCGGACGTTATGAGCGTCATTTTGCCGTTGATATAGTTGCCGCGCCCGAAAAATATGCAGCTGTTGTTGTTTACGGTCAAATTGACATAGTACGGGTTCTTGCTTGCGCTCAGATAGCATACCGCATTGCTGCCGTTGAAGAGAACGGTGGAAGAGCTGAGCTTGACGCCGTCTTCAACAACAAGAATATTGCCGGAACCGTTGAATATTATTTTTGAACCGTCCATTGAGCTTTTCTGCGCGTCGGCTATGATACGGTTGTCGGAAACATGCTCCGAAAGAGAGGTGATTTGTTCCACTGATATCCCTCCGCGATTTTTTATTTGCGGCTCTTCTTGCTCTTAACTCCGTCGGTGACGCTCTCATCCGGCGCGCTGAACGCTGCGAGCCTGATTATCAGGATGATGAGTATCGCCGCGAGAGCCGAGCAGGTGTAGACTATCCACATGTTCGTAACGCTCGAGATGAACTTGCCGATAAACGGCACGCAGTGCGTGGCGAGCGCAACTATCGAAGCGCCCTCGGGCACGGACGAGCCGAACGCAAATTCGTATTTGCCGCCGAGCTTATACAGCGCAACTTCGTCTGCGGATGCGGCGGATGCCCTGCGTGTGAGGCACAGCGAGCCGCTCTTTATATTCGAGCCTGCGACATTTTCACTGCACACGGCGAGTCCGCGGTCGAGCAGGAATTTGTCGGGGTGCGCCGCTGCAACGCAGAGAAGCGCGGTGACGAGCGACACAACGGCTATTATGACGATGAGAACTGTCGTGAATATCCTCGCGCCCTTGAATTTGTCTTTCTGCGGCTTGAATCCGTTCTGGAGCATTGCGCCCGAATAGTCCGAGGTGCACTCGAAGTCGAACTTCGGCTCGACCTTGGAAGCTGTCTCCTCGGAGAGGGTCTTGCGCGGTCTGCTCTTGTCTATCGGTGCGCCGAAATATCCGTGGGGATCGGGTTCGCCGTATTCATTCTTCTGCTTTTCAACAGGCACTTCTTTAACTTCGGGCTCTGACTCTTCGACAGAAACCTCTTCCTCGCCGGAATAAGTCTCTTCAAAGTCGTCCTCTACCGGTTCGAGCTCGTTTGCGGAGATAACCGAGTTGTCTATCGCGCTGTCATAGCTGCGCTCTTCAACGCGTCTCGCTTCCTCAGCCGCTTTTGCTTCGGCTGCTGCTCTTGCTTCAGCTGCTGCCTTTGCTTCGGCTACTGCGCGGGCTTCCTCGGCTTTTCGTGCTTCTTCGGCGGCTTTTATCTCTGCCGCCGCCTTTTCCGCCGCCGCGTTCAGCTCATCCTGCTTGGCCTTTTCCATACGCGCCTCAAATTCGGCGTTGAGCTGTTCGATGGTCTTTGGCATAAATTTATCCATTTTCTCTTCACCTTCCGACTTAAAACAAAAATCTCCTATATAAGTCTATTATAAAGTATAATATTTGAAGCACACAAAGTCAACAAAAAAGCCCGAATGTCGCAGAACATGCGCGCATTTGCTCAAAAAAGGCTGAAAAAGCGGGCGCATAAAGTATAATCAAAGCGGAGAAAAACAGAAAAGGAGAAAGACCATGGGAATGAAAGAATGCACACTGGCGAGCTCTATTATCCGAACGAGGAGTCGATATTCGACGAGCAGCTTAAAAAGCTCGATTTGCTCTACGAGTTCAATTCCACGCGCCCGACTGAGCAGAAGAGACGGCAGGCGCTGATGAAAGTGATGTTCGCCGAAGTCGGCGAGAACTGCTATCTCGAACCGCCGTTTCACGCGAACTGGGGCGGGGCGCACATCCATCTCGGCGACTCTATATACGCAAACTTCAACTTCACCGCCGTTGACGACTCGCATATCTACATCGGCTCGCACACGATGATAGGTCCGAATGTCACCGTCGCGACCGCGGGGCATCCGATTCAGCCCGAGCTGCGCGAAAAGGCGTATCAGTTCAACATGCCTGTGCGTATCGGCGAAAACTGCTGGATAGGCGCGGGGGGCTCTGATAATGCCCGGCGTGACGATAGGGGATAACAGCGTTATCGGCGCGGGCAGTGTCGTAACGAAAGATATTCCGGCGAATCTCGTGGCTTACGTCAATCCCTGCCGCGCCGCGAGGGAGATAAACGAGCACGACCGCGAGTTCTATTACAAAGACAGACGAATCACGAAAGAGATTTTTTGACGAGATAGAAAATATATGATTTAAAAGAGCCTTTCCAAAACGGAAAGGCTCTTTTGCTGTCCGGCATTCGCCGATTATTTGTATTTCGGTCTCGCAACATACGAGGTGTGGAGTACTTCGTGAGCCTTGTGGCTGCCGGGCTCGCCGAGGAACTCGGCGTAGAGACGCTTGACAGCCTCGCTCTCATGCGACTTGCGCAGGGGCATATCCTTGTCCGCCTCGTAGAGAGCGGCGGCTCTGCGCGCCTTGAGGTCGACGAAGTTGCGCACGACAGCGTGCTGGATCGGCTGGCCGCCGCCGTTGACGCAGCCGCCGGGGCAGCCCATGATCTCGATGAAGTGATAGTCGGCAGTGCCGTTCTTGACCTTCTCCATAATCGCGTTGGCGTTTGCAAGTCCGCTGACTACGCAGACCTTGACTTCCATGCCGTTGACGGTGTAGGAAGCTTCCTTTATTCCGTCGGTGCCGCGAACTTCGGTGAAGTCGAGGCTCTTGAGCTCCTCGCCGGAGAGCTTCTCAACGGCGGTTCTCAGCGCCGCTTCCATAACGCCGCCGGTTGCGCCGAAGATAACGGCTGCGCCGGTGGAGTCGCCCAGAGGATTGTCGAACTCTTCGTCGGGCAGGTGCTTGAAGTATATTCCCGCGCTCTCGATCATTCTGCCGAGCTCTCTCGTGGTCAGCGAGTAGTCAACATCCGGATAGCCGGACGCCGCCTGATCGTCGCGCTTGGTCTCGAACTTCTTCGCCGTGCAGGGCATGATGCCGACAACGACGATATCCTTCGGGTCGATGCCCATCTTCTCGGCATACCAGGTCTTGATTATCGCGCCGGACATCTGCTGGGGCGATTTGCAGGTCGAGAGGTGATCGAGCATATCGGGATAGTAATGCTCGCAGTATTTTATCCATCCGGGCGAGCAGGAGGTTATCATCGGGAGCACGCCGCCGTTCTGGACTCTGCCGAGGAACTCATTTGCCTCTTCGACAATCGTGAGGTCTGCGCCGAAATCGGTGTCAAAGACCTTGTCGAAGCCGAGACGTCTGAGTGCCGCGACCATCTTGCCCTGAACATTGGTGCCGATGTGCATTCCGAAGCACTCGCCGAGGGTGACGCGGATAGAAGGCGCGGTGTGAACAACGACAAACTTCTCGGGATCGTTGATAGCCTCGAGAACCTTTGCGGTGTCGTCCTTTTCATAGATAGCGCCAGTCGGGCAGTTGACGATGCACTGACCGCAGGAGACACACGCCACGGAATCGAGCGGTCTCTCGAACGCCGAGCCGATGTGGGTGTCAAATCCGCGGGCGTTTGCGCCGATAACGGAGATGTGCTGAGCCTGACATGCTGCGACGCAGCGGCGGCAGAGAATGCACTTGCCGTTGTCTCTTATCATATGAATAGCGGAATCGTCGTATTCGTGAACGGGATTTGCGCCGTCGAAACGGGTCTCGTCGTCAACGCCAAACTCCTTGCAGAGCTGCTGGAGCTCGCAGGTTCCGCTGCGGACGCACGAGAGACACTTTCTGTCATGCGTCGAAAGAATGAGCTCAAGGGTCATCTTGCGGCTCTTGCGGACGCGCTCGGTGTTTGTGAATATCTCCATACCCTCGTTGACGGGGTAGACGCAGGCGGTCACGAGCGAACGCGCGCCCTTGACCTCGACCATGCAGATGCGGCATGCGCCGATCTCGTTTATCTTCTTGAGGTAGCAGAGGGTCGGGATCTCAATGCCGGCCATACGCGCCGCCTCAAGTATGGATATGCCCTTGGGTACACTCAGGGGCATGTTGTTTATTTTTATGTTTACCATTTCCATGCTGTGTTGACCCTCCTTCCTTAACCTTTGCTGATTGCCTTGGCGCGCTTGCAGTTTTCCATGCAGACGCCGCACTTGATGCACTTCGCCGTGTCGATAGTGTACGACGGCAGCTTGTGACCCTCTGCGACA
>ERZ779932.624-NODE-624-length-16413-cov-1.744345_pt1 | contig 16413 bp, 20 predicted proteins | sample MGYA00511064_ERZ779932 | MGnify/ENA primary metagenome ERZ779932 (study PRJEB29588, sample SAMEA1966821) | human gut metagenome | biome: human gut; feature: human-associated habitat; material: faeces | place: Denmark | collected 2008/2010 ...
CGATTTTAGAAACGGCGTTACAATCGAATTCGAAGGAAATATTTATCAGATTATAGAGTTCCAGCACGTTAAGCCAGGAAAGGGTGCAGCTTTCGTTAGAACAAAGCTTAAGAACATCAAGAGTGGCGGTGTTGTAGAGAAGTCATTCCGTCCAACAGAGAAGTGTGAGAAGGCTCACATCGAGAGAAAGGACATGCAGTATCTGTACAATGACGGAGATCTTTATTACTTCATGGATCCAGAGACATATGATCAGATTCCTATCAGCTCAGCAGCTATAGGTGATTCACTTAAGTTCGTTAAGGAGAACGAGATGTGTAAGATCTGTTCACACAATGGCAACGTATTTGCTGTAGAGCCACCTCTCTTCGTTGAGCTTGTTATCACAGAGTGCGAGCCAGGTGTTAAGGGTGATACAGCTACAGGTGCAACAAAGCCATGTACAGTTGAGACAGGCGCACAGGTATCAGTACCTCTCTTCGTTAACGAGGGTGACACGATCAAGATCGATACACGTACTGGCGAGTATCTTTCAAGAGTATAATAATTGTTACCAGCATTAGGATATAACTACCTACGATAACATATAAGAAGAATAAGAGTCCCGGTGATTCAGGATATTTGAATCGCCGGGACTTTTTTGCGCTGTAAGCAACCAAAGGTTCTAACCTATCCACCCTCTGAATATACTTTTTATGTAGCTGTACAGACAGTGTTATATAGAAGAAGGACGATACATATGTGTGGAGAAGATATATTGCATCTGCTTCCCGTCAGGATCAGGTGCATGGTTGAGAAGCTGAGGCTTGATTATGGGAGACTGTGGGAGATACGTCTGAGGGTGAATAGTCCCTTTATACTTAGATACGAGGACTCGGAGATATATGTTGATTCCTGCGGATCAAGAACCTGTAATATGAAGGATGCGTACATAGTGACTGCCAGGGATGTGAACGACACTCTGGAATGTATCTGCAATCATTCCCTGTATGCCTATGAGGATGAGATACGTCAGGGCTTTATCACCGTGTGCGGTGGACACAGGGTAGGAGTTGCGGGCAAGATCATACTCGATGGAACAAGGATCAAATGCATCAGACACATATCATTTCTAAATATCAGGGTGGCACATGAGATCAAGGGATGCAGCGGTGATGTCCTGCCATACATATACGGTGATGGCAAGCTGATGAACACGCTCATAGTGTCCGCTCCGTGTCACGGCAAGACCACACTGCTCAGGGACATCATAAGAGTAGTGTCAGACGGAGGAATGACAGTTGGTGTGGTTGATGAGAGATCGGAGATAGCGGCGTGCTACAAGGGTGTTCCGCAGAATGATGTCGGAATGAGGACTGATGTTCTTGACTGCTGTCCAAAAGCTTCAGGAATGATGATGCTGGTTCGAACCATGGCGCCTGATCTCATAGCGGTCGATGAGATAGGAGGGCAGCAGGATGTCGATGCCATTTTCGGCGTGATAAACTGCGGCTGCCGTCTGCTTGCAACTGCACATGGCTATTCCATGGATGATGTGAGAGACAGGGCAGGGATAAGGCGTCTTGTGGAGAACAGGGTTTTTGAGAGGTATGTTGTGCTTGGAGGCGATAAGGCAGGACAGATCTCTGATATATTTGACGGCCAGGGCAACCGGCTGTGCTGGTACGATTAGATGGGAGGCAGGACATGGTTAAGGCGATAGGGGGATGTCTGATCGTATATGCCTCATTTATGGTGGGACATGCCATAGGGCAGTTGCATGGGCGCATGGTGAAGGAGATGGAGGAAATGCTGCTCTTCATACAACTGTTCAAGGGGCAGATCATGTATGCCGGATCGGAGCTCCCGGAGATACTTGCCGACAGTGCAAAGCGTCTTAAGGGAAATGTTGGTAAATGGGTGAACGGTCTGGCGGAGATGTCTGAGAAGAACAGGGATAGGCCATTTGCAGAATTGTGGACAGACTCACTGGCGATGCTGAGGCGGGACAGTGCCCTGAGCTTGGAGGTGCTGGCGGATGTGGACAGGCTTGGAAAGATAATGGGAGATATGGACGTTGAGGCACAGCTCTCAAGGATAAATCTTGTGGAAGATATAATTACGGACAGATACCAGCGGGAACGCGCCAGAAGTTCCGGGATAAAGAGGCTTGCCAATTCACTTGGGCTGCTTGGAGGCGTATTCATAGTTATATTGCTCATGTAGGTTAAGAGGGAGAGACGATGACGATCCAGATACTTCTAAAAATAGGTGCAGTGGGAATTCTGGTGGCACTGCTCAACCAGATACTAAAACATTCAGGCAAGGAGGAGCACGCCTATCTGCTCAATCTGGCGGGACTCATCATTGTGCTTTCCTGGGTTATCCCGTACATAAGTGACCTGTTCAACGAGATCATGGATATTGTAAATATAGGGCAATAAATGAGAGTAGATGTGGGGGTAAATGATGAATCTCATGGCGGTTTCTCTGGCTGCGGTGATCGTGGTTCTGATAGCGGTGAAGATAAAAGAACTGGATTCCGGGTACGGGATCGTGTTGTCCATAGCCGGGTGTGTGATGCTCATGTATTTTGTTGTGAGCAGGTTCAGACTTATAGCTTCGTACATAGACAGGCTGACTGCGTACGTGTCGGTGAATATTTCATATATAGACGTGATCCTGAAAATGATAGGTATAGCGTATATATGCCGATTTTCATCAGATATCTGCAAAGATGCCGGCTGCAATGCCATGGCATCCCAGGTGGAGATGGCGGGAAAGATAACTCTTATTTTGCTCAGTATGCCCATACTCATGGGAGTTATAGATCTGGTGGTGACCATAGTTGAGGGGTAATTTGATAGTGGTGGTGCTGATGCTCTTTATGGGGGTGTCAGTGCCTGATGCGGCAAATGTGTGTAATGAGAGTAAAGTTGAATCATATGATACAGATATCAAATATTGTCCAGAATTTTATGCTGAGAATGAAAAGGAAAATACCACGGAAAGTGACTCTGATATTAACTCAGATATATTGGAGGACGACTCCGTCATCGGAAGCCTCAATGAGATCACAAAAGACAAATCCGACGTGACCTTCTACGACATATACGAGTCCCTAAAGAGTGGTGACGTGGATTCCACCATAGACATGGCACTAAAAGTGTTTTCCGACAGTGTCATATACGAGGTCAGGACAAGCAGGGGGCTGGCGCTGCAGATCATAGCGGTGATCGTGCTCGGAAGTACATTTGCCCAGCTTGCGGGAAATATGGGCGAGTATGTATCCGCCCATGGTTTCATGGTTACATACATGGTGCTGTTATCGCTGCTGCTGGGGGATTTCGTCCTAGTGCAGTCCATCGTGCAGGACACCATAGGAGATGTCACGGAGTTCATGAAAGCGTTCTATCCAATGTACGCCTCGTCTGTGTTATATGTGAGCGGCCCGGAGAGTGCCGGATATTCACAGTCGGTCATAATCCTGGTGATATACATTTGCCAGAATGTGATAATAAGGTTCATACTCCCCCTCATCAAATGCGGCGGGCTCATAGCACTCATAAATAATCTTGGAAGCGAGGATTATTTCTCCCGGATGGCGGGGCTTATGAAGAGCCTGGCGGTGTGGGAAATGCGGACAATGTTTGCGGTGGTAACCGGGATAAATGTGGTCAAGAGCATGATAGCACCGTCCATGGACAGGCTTTCAAGAAATGGCATACTCAGGACATTGGGAAAAGGTGCAGGGATGTCCACGGTGAGCGCTGTCATAAGTGTGATGGTGAGCACAGGAGAGTTTATCAGGAATTGTATGGGGATGGCGTGCACTATCATGATAGTGATACTGGCCGCAGTGCCAATGATCAAGATAATCGTCATCATGTTCATATTAAGGTTCATCGCCGCGGTGGTGCAGCCGGTCGGAGACAAGAGATATGCCGAGGCAGCAGGCATCATGGCGGAGACAGTGGAGCTTATGCTGAGGGCGTGCGGAATAAGCGTGATGATGTTCATCATAAGCATAGCCATGATGTCGGTGAACATATCATAGAACGGATGGAGGATGTGCATGCTTGCTGAGTGGCTGAAAAATATAGTTGTGTGCAGTATACTTTTTTCTGTCGTGTTGTATATTGCCCCGGATCCGAAGATGCGCAGATATGTCCAGGCGGCTGTGGGATTTGTCATGATGATGGTTGTGATAAATCCTGTAATAGGCTGGCTTGGGTATGCGGACAGGATAGAGTTCAATACATACAGTGAATCGCTTGGAATGGACGTGGCCGAGGGCGATGATGAGATGTATGTCAGGGCCATGGAGGAGGTAGTGGAGCGGTTTATATCTGACAATTGCAATGCCGATGCGGTGGTGCGTATAGTCACCGGGGAGGAGCTTGGGATAGACAGCATGGAGATATCCATACAGTCTGATAAAGTAGACACAGACGGGATAAGATCTGCGGTGTCAGAGGAATACGGCGTTGATGAGAACAGGATTACCATCAGGAGGGGCAATACAGATCATATGCAGGAGGGACTGTAGTGGAGGATTCTAAGAAAAAGGGAATATCGGGGATTATGAATATATTGAAGAGCAGCAACAACAGATTATACAAGTTGCTGCTCATTTTGCTGTCAGGGATATGTCTGATGATAGTTGTGTGGCCGGCAAATAACAGCAAGACTGATAAAAATGACCAAAAGAGCGGATGGACCGGACAGTCCGATGAGACAGACGCGGATGTGACCGGCGGAAATGACCGGAATATGTCAGGGGATACCACGGATTATGTGGAGTATATGGAGGAGAGACTCACATCAGTGCTTGAGCAGGTGGACGGAATATCAGATGTGAGAGTGATGATAACGGTCAAGGACAGCGGTGAGAACATAGCACTCAAGGACTCCGGAAGCAGTTCCAGTGAGAACGGCGACAGTAGCCAGAGAAGCGTGTCGGAGGAGACGGTCATGGTGAGTGAGGGCAGTGGGAGCTCGCCGTATGTGGTCAGGTACAGGGAGCCGGAGACCGAGGGTGTGGTTATCATTTGCAAGGGGGCGGAAAATGGCGATACAACGCTGAAGATAACGAATGCAGTGCAGGCATTATTTGACGTGCCGACGCATAAGATTGTGATATTAGAAGCAAATTAATGTGGAGGGACTATGAAGAAATTCAGTGGAAAGAACAGACTGGCGGTCATCGCACTTGCAGTTATGATAGGGGTGGCCGGTTACATGAGCTTTGCGGATGCAGGAAAGGACAAGAAGAAGGAAAAAGCTGACAAAAAACAGGTGGAGGTGATCAACTATGAGGATCTCTCGTCCATGGCGGAAAATGAGAACTCACAGGCGGTGAAGGATGAGAATGGCCAGACCGAGGATGTGGAGCTCAATGGCCAGGAGGATGAGATCGGTGACGCTGTACTCACCAGTGCACAGGTGACAAGCAATATGGCCGCGGCAAAGCTGAACCGTGAGCAGAGCAGATCAAGGAGCAAGGAAGCTTTGATGGATGTGATAGGTGATGAGGCACTCAGCGATTCGGCAAAGAAGGAGGCGACAGATACATATGTGAAGCTGAACGATACCATAGAGAAGGAGACAGATGTCGAGACAGTTCTGGCGGCAAAGGGGTATAGCGATGCCATAGTGACGATAAGTGATGAGGCTGTTGACGTGTCGCTGAATGTGGAATCGCTGTCGGATACCGAGAGAGCACAGATAGAGGACATAGTTATCCGAAAAACAGGGTATGATATAAGCAGTGTTGCAATATCTGTCATGGGTGGCAAATAGACAGCGGAAGGATAAGCCGTGAATCGCATATACTTGCAAAATAGCTGCCTTCAGATTATAATAAGATTCAAATAACCCATACGAAACGGGAGGTATGACCATGAGTGATAAGTTGAATGATGATATCGTGATTGAAGGCAGCGCGGTTCAGGATAATTCTTACAATATAGAAGAGAGCAATTCTCTGGGCAAAGTCCAGATAGCGGATGACGTAGTGGCTATCATAGCAGGGCTTGCAGCCGGAGAGGTTGAAGGTGTATACAGACTTACAGGCAACCTTCCAAATGAGCTTGCCTCAAAGTTCGGAAAGAAGAACCCTGCAAAGGGCGTTAAGGTAGAGCTTCTTCCCGGCAAGGTAAAGGTTGATATTGCGATAGAGGTTCTGTACGAGTACAGCATACCATCAGTATCAGGCCAGGTTCAGGATAAGGTCAAGCAGGCTATAGAGACTATGACAGGACTGAGTGTTGAGGAAGTCAACATAAGGATAGCCGGTGTACGTGTTGGAGACGGCAGATAGGATACAGATAAAGCTTTATATAGTGGAGAGGAAGATATGACTAGAAGAGAGATAAGAGACAGGATATTCAAGATAGTATTTACACTGGAGTTCAATGACGCTGAGGGCATGCAGGATCAGCTTGATTTTGCATTTGACCCTGAGATGCCGGGAGATGAGGAGGACGATCCGCTTCTGTACGGAATAGTCAGCGATGAGGACAGAGATTATATAACCACCAAGGTTAAGAATATCATCTCTAAGAAAGCAGAGATAGATGAGATCATTTCACAGATATCAGAAGGCTGGAAGCTTCCTCGTATAGGCAAGGAGGAGCTGGCTATATTAAGGCTTGGTGTCTATGAAGTGAAGTACGATGAGAGCATACCGGAGAAGGTCGCCATCAATGAGGCGGTTGAGCTGGCAAAGAAGTATTGTGATGCATCGGCGAGCAAGTTCGTGAATGCACTTCTTGCAAAGCTTGTATCCGGTGATAAGGACAAGAAGGAGAGTGGCGCAGATGCCACAGCAGAATAACATATATACAGTCAAGGAACTCAATGAGAGGATACAGGAGTTGGTCAGCGGCGAGCCGTGGCTTGGCAGTCTGGGGGTTGAGGGAGAGATCACAGGACTCGGAACAGACAAGAGAGGTCATATGTATTTCAGTCTCAAGGATCCCAGCGGAGTTCTGGCGGCTGTTATGTTTGCGGGAAAACAGGTATATGGACTCAAGTTTGCTCCGAAGAACGGAGACAAGGTTCATGCATTTGGTCATATTGATGTCTTCGTGAGAGACGGAAAGTATCAGCTCTATGTAGACAGGCTGGTGCGTGTGGGTGACGGCGAGGTGAATGCCAAGCTGGAGAGACTCATAGCCAGACTGGACGGCATGGGGCTGTTTTCGCAGGAATACAAGAAGCCTATTCCCGCCTATCCGAGGCGTATTGGTATAGTGACGGCGGGGGCAAAGGCTGCGATAAGCGATATCCGTGCAGTGGCAAAACGGAGGGATCCGTATGCCCAGCTCTATTGTTATCCTGCGACCGTGCAGGGACAGTATGCGGCGGCGGATATATCCAGAGGAATCGAGATACTTGATTCCATGGGGCTCGACCTCATAATCGTTGGAAGAGGCGGAGGCTCCAAGGAGGATCTGTGGGCGTTCAATGAGGAGCAGGTGGCATGGGCCATATTCAATGCGGAGACGCCTATCATATCGGCTACGGGGCATGAGATAGACACCACAGTTGCGGACATGGTTGCGGACAGGAGAGAATCCAATCCGTCCACGGCTGTCATGCATGCGCTTCCGGTGGTGGCAGAGACAGTTGCCGGATTTGACAGGAGACTTGAACAGCTCACCATGCTGATATCCGGCAGGATAGACAGACTTGCGAGGAGTCTGGATGGTTATGACAGGCAGCTCAGACTTTTGAGTCCATCCGGAAGAATGGACAGTCAGAGGCAGCAGCTTGACAGAATAGAGAAGCAGATAAATGGGCTGATGGCGGATAAGATAGAGGATAGATCGGTGCACTGTGACAGGCTTCATGACAGGATGAAGAGCGCGATGGGCAGAAAGTACGACATGACAAGGAATGCCCTGGCGGTCATGACGGAGAGGATACATGGCCTTTCGCCTACAGCTAAGCTCATAAATGGATTTGGATATATTTCATCGGATGGTGAGCCTGTCAGATCTGTGTCAGGGATCACACCTGGGGATGATATAGAGATAACTCTTCATGATGGAAGAATACAGGCGGTCGTGGCTGACGTGACCGGGCAGGAGGAATAGATATGGCAGAAGATACACAGAATATGGATACAGCGGACACTCTTCAGGATGTGTCCATAGAGGAGGCTCTTGCCAGACTTGATGAGATAGCGGCTGCGCTTGAGAATACTGATACGGGGCTCAAGGAGTCCATGGAGCTTTATTCTGAGGGCGTCCAGCTCATAAACAGATGCAGGAATTACCTGTGCGATGTTGAGAAAGAGATGATAACACTTTCGGGTCAGGAGGAAGCATGATAGATAAACTTATAGCGGAGAAGGCGGCAAGGATCAACGATATAGTTGAGAGCTATCTGCCACCTGCAGACGGATTTAACAGGACAGTGTGTGAGGCCATGGCGTACTCGGTAGAGGCGGGTGGAAAGAGGCTTCGTCCCATGCTCATGGAGGAGACATACAGGCTGTTCGGCGGCAAGTCAGAGGTTATAAAGCCGTTCATGGCTGCGATAGAGATGATACATACATATTCACTCATACATGACGATCTTCCGGCTCTGGACAATGACGATTACAGGCGCGGAAGAAAGACATCCCATGTGGTATTTGGCGAGGCGATGGCCATTCTTGCGGGGGATGCGCTGCTCAATTATGCATATGAGACCGCATGTAAGGCATTTGGCATGGGTGAGGATATACATGCTGTGGCGTCTGCGATGTGTGTGCTTGCGCAGAAGCCGGGGATAAACGGCATGATAGGCGGTCAGGTTGTCGATGTGGAGATGACCGGCAAGGAGCTCTCAAAGGAGCAGCTTGAATATGTGTATGAGAACAAGACCGGAGCCCTCATAGAGGCATCCATGATGATAGGCGCGATACTTGCGGGGGCAGACGAGGCTAAGGTTGCGGCGGTACACAAGATAGCATCGGACGTCGGCATGGCATTCCAGATCCAGGACGATATTCTGGATGTCTGTGGAGACAGTGCGCTTCTTGGAAAGCCGACGCTGAGTGATGAGGAGAATGGCAAGGTTACATATGTCACGATACATGGAATTGATGAATCCAGACGTTATGTGACTGAGCTGTCGGAGAGAGCAGTAAGAGAATTGGAAGAGATAGGCGGGGACAATGAGTTTCTGAAGGAATTGGTCATCTGGCTGATAAACAGGGCTAAATAGGACTCCTCTCGTGGTGTGCATATGAATATACTGGATAGAATAAATAAACCAAACGATATAAAGGATATAGACAGGGAAGATCTGCCGGAGCTGGCGGATGAGATCAGAGAATTTCTGGTGTCGCATGTGAGCGAGACCGGTGGACATTTGGCTCCGAATCTTGGATGCGTGGAACTTACCATGGCACTTCACAGGGTTTTGGATTTCCCTGAGGATAAGCTTATATGGGATGTGGGACATCAGTCCTATGTCCACAAGATACTGACGGGCAGGAAGAATGAGATGGGCACTCTCAGACAGTTTGGAGGAATGAGCGGTTTCCCGAAGACCAGTGAGAGCCCGTGCGATGCGTTCAATACAGGACACAGCTCAACATCCATTTCCGCTGCGCTTGGAATGGCGTGTGCCAGAAGTATCAAGGGTACAAATGAGAAGATTGCCGCAGTGATCGGAGATGGCTCCTTCACAGGTGGCATGGTATATGAGGCCATGAATAATATGGCGGATATCAAGACCGGCTGCCTTGTTGTGCTGAACGATAACAATATGTCCATCGATCAGAATGTTGGCGGCATGTCCACATATCTCAGCAAGATACGTGTTGGGCAGCAGTACAATGATTTTAAGGGCAATGTGGAGAAGATCCTCATGAAGATCCCTGTGGCTGGAGAACATCTTGCCAGAGGACTGAAGAAGTCAAAGGATTCCATCAAGCAGATATTTGTGCCGGGGATGTTCTTCGAGGAGCTGGGAGTCACATATATAGGACCTATAGACGGACACGATATAGATGTGATGGAGGCCACTTTCCGAAAGGCGCTTAAGCTTAACAGACCGATCCTTGTGCATGTGAAGACAGTGAAGGGCAAGGGGTATACCCATGCCGAGAGACACCCTAGCTATTTCCACGGCGTTGATCCGTTTGATATACAGACTGGAAAGGTTATTAAGGACCGGAAGGCCATGACAAACACAGGAGTGTTTGCCAGAAAGCTGGTGGAGCTTGGCAAGGCTGATCCAAGGATAACGGCCACCATGGGCAAGGGAACAGGAGTGTCGGCATTTGCTGCGGAGTTCCCGGACAGAGCTTTTGACGTCGGCATCGCGGAGGAACATGCGGTGACGTTTGCCGCGGGACTTGCTGCGTCGGGACTGGTGCCAGTGGTTGCGATATACTCGTCATTTTTGCAGAGGGCATATGATCAGATCTTACACGATGTGTGCCTGCAGAAGCTGCATGTCATATTTGCCATTGACAGGTCAGGGCTTGTCGGTGCAGATGGCGATACACATCAGGGCATATTTGACACTGCGTTTCTGTCACATATTCCGAACATGACCATCATTGCGCCGAAGAACAGATATGAGCTCACCAGAGCGATGGAGTGGGCTGTTGCTTACGATGGTCCGGTTGCGCTCAAGTATTCCAGAGGAGAGGCTTATTATGGACTTAAGGAATACAATGCGGATATTGAGTATGGCAGGAGCGAGATGATCCACAGGGGACAGAAGCTTGCCATAGTGGCTGTTGGCAACATGGTTCAGGAGGCCGAGAAGGTATATGACAGACTGCTGGCAGAGGGAACAAATGTCACATTTGTCAATGCAAGATTTCTGAAGCCGATAGATACTGATATGATAGATGAGCTCAGCAGGGATCATGAACATATAGTGGTTATTGAAGAAGAGATAAAGCATGGCGGATACGGATCTCTGGTCGAGGAGTATGTCATGGACAGACATCTTGATGTGGATGTGACAGTGTGTGCCATTGAGGATACATTTGTACAGCATGGAAGCGTGGATGAGCTCAGGAGGATGCTGAAGCTTGACGCGGATTCGCTGTATGACAGGATAAAACATATAATATCGACAGATTGTACAGAATAAGAGGAAGACAGATGAAGAAGAGACTTGATGTTCTCCTTGTAGAACAGGGACTGGCAGATTCACGAGAGAAGGCGAAAGCCATCATCATGTCAGGAATAGTGTATGTTGACAATAACAAAGAGGATAAGGCCGGCACGACATTTGACGATACTGCTAAGATAGAGGTCAGGGGCAACACCCTCAAATACGTGAGCCGTGGAGGCCTGAAGCTTGAGAAGGCTATGGATCATTTCGGCGTGGAACTTGCGGGTAAGGTGTGCATGGATGTAGGTGCTTCCACTGGTGGTTTTACCGACTGTATGCTGCAGAATGGTGCGGTGAAGGTGTATTCCGTTGACGTGGGTCATGGACAGCTTGCATGGAAGCTCAGAAATGACGAGAGAGTTGTCTGTATGGAGAAAACAAATATACGATATGTCACACCTGAGGATATTGACGATAAGATTGAATTTGCTTCGATAGATGTGTCATTTATATCTCTTACAAAGGTGCTTCCAGCGGTAAAGGAGCTGCTTACGGATAGTGGAGAGATCGTGTGCCTTATCAAGCCGCAGTTCGAGGCGGGAAGAGAGAAGGTTGGCAAGAAGGGCGTTGTCAGAGAGCTTTCAACCCATATTGAGGTTGTGGAGATGATAGTCGGTTATGCCAGAAGCATAGGATTCCGCACACTGCACCTCAGCTATTCACCTATAAAAGGACCTGAGGGCAACATAGAATATCTGCTCCACATATCAAAGGACGAGTCGAAGACGGATGAGGAATTCGACATAAAGGCTCTGGTGGAGGAGTCCCACAACGAACTGAACAAGTCATAGAGGATACGATATGAAGAATTTTTATATAGTATATAACCCGGATAAGGATGAGGATAATCGTATAACGTCGGAGCTCACAGCGTATATTGAATCGCAAAATGGTGCGTGTAAAGCCATGGACTGCTACAGCTTCAGTGCATGTGACAAGCAGCATGTTACGGATGAGCTTGAGAGCTTTGACTGTATACTTGTTCTTGGAGGGGATGGAACACTCCTCAATGTGGCATCCAGTGCCAGCCATGTGGAGATTCCTCTGTTCGGGATAAATCTTGGAACGGTGGGATTCCTCACTGAGGGGGAGATCACCAACTGGCAGACCATCATAGACAGACTGCTTGCGGATGATTATTCCATGCAGGACAGAATGATGATCAGGGGAACAGTCAGAACAGGAGACGGCAAGGAGTGCAGGAAGAGGGCACTCAATGATATAGTTATCAGCAGGGCAGGATTTTCAAGACTTATAGGCCTTGATGTCTATGTAAATGGAAGCTTTCTGAATGCCTATGAGGGAGATGGAATCATCATATCGACCCCTACTGGCTCCACGGGTTACAATCTCTCAGCCGGAGGTCCGATCGTGGATCCTATGGCAAGACTGATGATCATCACTCCGGTATGTCCACATTCGCTGACTTCGAAGAGTATTGTGCTTCCTAGTGACGCAAAGGTTTCAATAGAGATCGCCAAGAAGAGGAAGACGCAGGACACCGAGGCGATAGTTTCATTTGACGGTGGAAATGATTTCGAACTGGCAGCAGGCGATGTCCTTGATATATGCGTGTCACAGAGAACCACGCAGCTCGTAAAGGCGAGTGACGTGAATTTCTACGAGATACTTAGAAACAAGCTTGGGGGAAAGTGATATGAAACAGAAGCGACAGGCGATGATTTTGTCGATAATCGAACAATATGATATAGAGACCCAAGATGAACTGCTGGAGAAGCTGGCCGAGGCGGGGTTCAATACGACCCAGGCCACCATATCGAGAGATATAAGAGAGATTAACCTCACCAAGGTTGCCGTGGCGGGTGGCAGGCAGAAGTACACTCTGGGAAAGTCGGCAACACATGAGTCCATAGAGTCGTACAGAAAGGTTCTCGGGGCTGGCATATTATCCATGGTGCCGGCGGAGAATCTGATAGTGATCAAGACAGTGTCGGGCATGGCTATGGCAGTTGCCGCAGCACTTGACAATGTGGAGATATGTGGACTCCTCGGAAGTATAGCCGGGGACGACACCATATTCCTGGCGGTCAGAAGCCGGGAGATGACCGATTCGGTCATGAAGACGATAGATAAGATGCAGAGATGACAGCTCTCTGTAATATGTTATGTGTAATAAAGTCTGTGCGTCAACAGGAGGATACAAATGTTACTTAATGTACATATCAAGAATATTGCACTCATAGACGATGCAAATGTTAATTTTACCGATAATCTCAACATACTTACCGGTGAGACCGGTGCGGGTAAGTCCATAATCATGGGAGCCCTGAAGATTGGTATGGGAGATAAGCTTCCGAAGGATATAGTCAGGGAGCCTGACAAGGAGGGCTTCTGTCAACTGCTTTTCCTGGTGGATGATCCCCAGGTGATTGAGCAGATCAGAGATCTGGGAGTGGAGCCATCGGAGGATGGCGAGATACTCATCACGCGGAGAATAAATAATTCCAGAACCATCAACACTATAAATGATATGGCGCCGCAAAGCTCAGGGAGGTATCTGCGCTTCTCATAGATATGCACACGCAGCACCAGCAGCAGACGCTCCTTAAGAAAGCGGAGCATATGAAGCTTCTGGATAAATATGGCAGAGCATCCATAGATCCCCTGAAGCAGAAGGTTGCAGAGTGTCACAGAGAGTACGTCACACTCAGGCGTGAGATGGACGAGCTCTCGATGGATGAGGCGGAGCGGAGCAGAAAGGTAGAATTCCTCAAGTATCAGATCGCGGAGATCGAGTCAGCAAATATAAAGACTGGTGAGGACGAAGATGTTGAGCATCAGTACAACAGGATGGTCAATTCACGCGATATAGTTGCGGCAGCTTCGGATGTATACAGCGTTACAGGTTATGAATCTTCTTCATCTGCGGGAAATGAGATCGGCAGAGCTCTGGCATCGATGAAGGGTATAAAGGATCTCGACGGAGAGATAGACGGTCTGTATAGTCAGTTGGAAAATATTGACGCGCTGCTGAATGATTTTAACGTTGAATTAAATGATTACATGCAGAGCATGGACTTTGACGATTCTGAGTTTAGAAGTGTTGAGTCCAGGCTTGACGTCATCAATGATATAAAGGGAAAATATGGAAGCACCGTGGAAGAGGTGTTCAAATATCTGGAGGACAGCAGGAAGGAATATGAAAGGCTGTCTGAATATGACGAATATATATCAGGACTTTCAGACAAAATAAAAAAGGCGGAGAAAGCCATGCTCAAGGCAGCAGATGCGCTTACTGCTGAGAGACAGAAGCAGGCTGAGAATCTGTGCAGAGACATCAGAGATGCACTTGCTGATCTGAGTTTCATGGAGGTTCGGTTCGACATGGTATTTGACAGGCTTCCGGAGTGTACGGCAAATGGAATCGATGACTGCTATTTTGTCATTTCGACAAATGTCGGCGAGAAGATGAGACCGTTATATGACGTGGCTTCAGGCGGTGAGCTCTCAAGGATCATGCTGGCGATCAAATCCTGCATGGCGTCCGAGGACAATATCGGCACTCTTGTATTCGATGAGATCGATGTGGGAATAAGCGGCCGTGCAGCTCAGAAGGTTGCTGAAAAAATGGCAGTTATTTCCAGAAGCCATCAGGTTATAAGCATAACCCATCTTCCGCAGATCGCAGCGATGGCAGACAGTCATTATCTCATAGAAAAGTCTGCCGACGAGGGCAAGACAGTGACAAGGATCGTCCGTCTGAACGACGAGGAATCAACAGAGGAGATCGCAAGACTTCTCGGCGGTGTGCTCATAACTGAGGCAGTCATGAGCAATGCCCGTGAGATGAAACAAATGGCAGAAAAGACAAAAAAATACTGATATAAAGTTATTCCTAACACAACATACTAAGAGTAACAGCCAAGGCTGGTATTCTTTTTTTATAAGCTATTAGTTGTTTTTAAGTATATGTAGGAGGAATAGATTATGAGGCGATATAAGAAAGTGATCATATGGGTGGCTGTGGCGGATCTGTTGCTCCTTGGAGCTTTATTTGTTTTATGTGTGTTGGTGGACAGACGAGTGGATGTTGGAAGGTCAGAGAAGACAAGCTCAACACTTGATGGGGTAGTGTCAAGGGCGACCACGAAGGATGCGGAGTTTGGAAGTGATATATTTGACCGGCCTGTAGTTCCGTCCGGCGAGGCGATGGGAATCTATATGAAGACGGATGGAGTCTTGGTGGTGGATGTATGCAGCTTTAAAAATGAAAATGGCGAGTACTGTTGCCCTGCTGATGGAAAGGTCTGTACAGGGGATTATATTGTGAGTGTAGACGGTATGGAGATATCTAAGAGGTCGGAGCTGCTTGATATTGTTGCTGAAAGCCAGGGTGATAGCTTGTCCGTGAGATATATAAGGGATGGGGAGGAGAAGGTCTGTAGCATTACGCCGGAAAAAAACGAGAATGGCGCTTATCTGCTGGGCGCGTGGGTGAAGGATGATGTGTCGGGAATAGGCACGGTTACATTTGTCGACGGAACAAATTTCATGGCCCTTGGACACAGTGTGTCGGATATAGATACGGGAGTTATGATGCGGTGCAGCACCGGCGGTGTGTACACAACGGATATTACAAATATAAGCAAGTCGTACTCCTCGGAACCGGGCAGACTTCAGGGAAGCATTGCCTATAGAAGATCTTTGGTCGGTATTATTGATGGCAACAGTGCCAGTGGAATATATGGACATCTGGACACCAGCTATTGCCAGGCGAAATACGGCGATGCGGAGCGTATGTATATAGCCAGAGGTCATGAAGTCCGCAAGGGGCAGGCTTATATATATTCCAGAATGAGCGGCGAGCTTGAGAAGTATGAGATAGACATAGAGTATGTGGACAGGAATTCATCCGACAAGAATATAGAATTCCACGTGACCGATGATGCCCTCATAGACCTGACGGGCGGAGTGGTACAGGGAATGTCCGGTTCCCCGATCATCCAGGATGGCAAGATAATCGGCGCCGTCACCCACGTATTCGTAGACGATCCAACCAGGGGGTATGGGATTTTTATTGAAAATATGCTGGAGGAGTGAAATTAATCCTGTTTAGTGATAAAATTGTGAGCAGAAGTGCTGGAAATTGCAAAAAATATAAAAACATTACGTTATGGTAGGAGCCCAGCACACACTAACATCCCAGGAGGGCAAGAAAATCAAGGTTTCAAAAATTTCATTATGTCATACACTAAAGAATTATAAAAAAGAGAATTTGCTTCCTGATCTTTTGACAGGAATTATCATAGCGGCGGTGTCCATACCGATATCGATGGGGTG
>ERZ779932.637-NODE-637-length-16254-cov-2.624360_pt1 | contig 16254 bp, 15 predicted proteins | sample MGYA00511064_ERZ779932 | MGnify/ENA primary metagenome ERZ779932 (study PRJEB29588, sample SAMEA1966821) | human gut metagenome | biome: human gut; feature: human-associated habitat; material: faeces | place: Denmark | collected 2008/2010 ...
CCTCCCGTCCAATCCGGGAGCCTCAGCACTTCAACTAATAATAATATAGCAACTTTTTTAGGTAATGTCAACATGAATTTAAAAAATAATAAAATTGTGCAATTTCGATTTTACCGTATAAATTATCAAATTTTAATAAAAAAAACTTGATTTTTGATAATAAATGGTGTAAATTTCGTATTGAGACGTGCCTAGGAAACTTTAGAAGCCCTAGGTCTTTTTTATTTTAAAAATTTACCTGTCAAATACTTATCTCAAAAGAAGATATCGAAAAAAGAATGCAATTCTAGACTTTTCTTTTAGGCAATTTTGCCTTATAATACTTAAGAAAGAGGAGATTTTTTATGCTTAAAATAAATAACTTAACAGTTAAAGCAGATAATAAAGAAATTTTACATGACTTTAACTTAAATATAAATGATGGAGAAATCCATGTTATTATGGGCCCGAATGGAATAGGAAAATCAACTATTGTTAATACCATTATGGGTAATAAGAACTATGAGGTTACTGAAGGATCAATCGAATATAATAATGAAGATTTACTTAAAATGGACACTACTACTAGAGCACGTAAAGGGTTAATGCTTATTAATCAAAGTCCGATAGCAATAGAGGGTGTTACTAATGCCGAAATGCTTAGAAGTGCTATTCAAGAAAAGAACCAAGAGAAAGTTAATATTTTTGAATTTAATAAAAAACTACAAGATATTTGTAAAAAATTAGATATTCCAACTTCGTTTATTCATCGTAATATTAATGATGGTATGAGTGGTGGCGAAAGAAAGAAAAATGAACTTATGCATATGTGGATGCTGGAGCCAAAGTTTTTAATGTTAGACGAATTAGATTCGGGACTTGATGTTGATGCTCTAAAAGTATGTAGTAATAGTATTATGGAATATTATAAAGAATATAAACCTAGTATTTTAATAATTACCCACCATACTCAAATATTAGATATTATTAAACCAGATTATGTACACATTATAAAAGATGGGACAATATGTTATACCGGTAATCTAGAAACTGCTAGAGAAATAGAAAATCAAGGATTTAACATAAATCTAGGGCAAACGAAATAAGAGGGGGAAGCTTTTTTGAATAAAATATTAGTGAAAGAAGATAATATTGTATTAGATAATGAAATAGTAGAATTAGAATTTAAGACTTTAAAATGTAATTTAACTATTAGGGGTAGTGTTTGGATAGATGATTTAAATAATAATAGTTTAGAAGAATTAAATATTACTTTGCTTGATGGAAGTAGACTACTTTATAATAAATATACGAAAGATATTAAAAATTTGAAGATAAATATACTAGAAAATAATGATACAACGTTAGAGTTTAATTATAGTTTATATCAAAGTATTAAAGCTAGTATTATATTGGATTCTAAAGTACTAGGTAATAATAATAAATGTAGTATGAATGTTTATGGGGTTAGTGATAAAGACGGGGCAATTGTGGTTAATGCGACGGGTTCAGTGTTAGAAAATATTAAAGATAATGATTTATTAGAAAATATTAGAATTTTAATGTTAAATGATAGTGAGAATGTTATTGTACCTAATTTACTTGTGGGATCCAATGAAGTTAGTGTTAATCATAATGCTACTATTAGTAGTTTAGATACGAATTATTTATATTACTTAAATAGTAAAGGTTTAAGCTATGAAGAGGCTAAAAAGTTAATAGTTAAAGGATTTTTAAAGTCAAAATTAAAATTAAGAAAGAAGGAGGAACCTTATGAATAGAGAAGATTTTCCAATGCTTTTTAATAATATTATTTATTTTGACAATGGGGCGACTACTTTTAAACCAAAACAAGTGTTAAAGAAGATAAGTGATTATTATACGGAGTATACTGCTAATGCTCATAGAGGAGATTATCATATTAGTTTGAAGGTCGATACGGAATATGAGCTTGCTCGTAATACAGTACAAGAGTTTATTAACGCTAAGGACCGTAGCGAGATCGTGTTTACTAGTGGTTCTACTGAATCTTTAAATTATATTGCAACGGGTTTTTTTGGCAATTACTTAGAGGCTGGAGATGAAATTTTAATTACTAAGGCAGAACATGCTTCTAATGTATTACCTTGGTTTAGATTAGCTAAACAATTAGATGTTTTGGTTAATTTTATTGATTTAGATGATAATCATTATGTTACTGTAGATAATGTTTTAAAGGCTATTACACCAAGAACTAAAGTTATATCTTTAGCTCAGATTACGAATGTTATTGGGGATATTAGACCGATTAAAGAAATATGTAAGATAGCACATGAACGAGGAATATTTGTAGTTGTTGATGCGGCTCAAAGTGCCCCTCATATAAAGATTGATGTTCAAGATTTAGATTGTGATTTTCTAGCATTCTCGGGACATAAACTATGTGGTCCAACGGGAGTTGGCGTTTTATACGGCAAGAAAGAATTATTAGAGAATATGGAACCTGTTAATTTGGGTGGGGGTATGAATGAGTCTTTTGATACGGTTAATGATGTTTACTTAAAGAGTTTGCCAACGAGATTAGAAGCTGGAACACCAAATATTGAAGGAGTCTTAGGACTAGGTGAAGCGATTAACTACCTAAATTCCATAGGAATGGATAAAATACATGAATACGAAATGGCTTTAAGAAAATACTTAATTGAAAAATTAATTGATATTAAACATATTGATATAATAAATATGGAAGCTGATAGTGGGATTGTAGCATTTAATGTCGATGGGGTATTTTCTCAAGATGTGGCAGTATATTTAGATAAATATAATATTTGTTTAAGAGCGGGTAATCATTGTGCTAAGATATTAAAAGATGAAGTTGGAGTTAAAAATACTTGTCGTATAAGCTTGTATTTCTATAATAATTATGAAGAAATAGATAGATTAGTAGAGTTATTAAAAGATAAAGATAGAATAGTAAGAGAGATGATATAATGGATAATGAACTTAGAAGAGAGATAATTATGGATAATTATCAGTATCCTTATAATAGAGAAGTACCTAGTGATTTAGAAGGATATATAAAAGTTAATTCTAATAATGAATCTTGTATTGATAATATAGATATTTATATTAAAATAGAAAATGATAAGATAGTAGATATTAAGTTTATGGGAGAAGCTTGTGCCATATCAACTTCGGCAACTTCCGTTATGATAAAGTTATTAATAGGAAAGACTTTAGATGAAGTTAGGTCGTTATATAAAGAATATAGTGATATGATTGAAAATGGTACTAGTTATGATGATTTAGAAGAAGCTAATGCTTACGGGGAGATATATAAGCAACAAAATAGAAAACATTGTGCAATGTTACCTTGGTTAGGTATTATTAAGGCTTTAGAAGATAAAAACTAAGAATATAGTAAAAACTATGTTCTTTTTTCAGGTATTTGTGATAAAATATGAGAGCTGGTGATTATTATGAATATAAAAAGATATGAATTATTAAAAAGAAAAGAGTTATTGGGGTATTTAAAGGTCCAAAACTTAAAGGGATATGTTAGTTATCTTGATGTTAATGAGATTAATAATTTAATAAATAAAGTTAGTGCTTGGTATGATTTAAAGTATCCTAACTATGAATTAGCTAAGTTAGATATAAATAATTTTAAGTTAGAAGATATGAATATATTATCACAGTATATGAATAGTGATGAATTATTTAAAAGATTATCTTTCTTAGAAAATGTTTTTCTAATGGGAGAGTATCGTTATAAGAGAGCTGGTTCAATTAAAAGAAGCAATAATAAAATAGATAATTTTGTAGATGTAATATGGATAGAGGTTCCAAGAAAGAGTTTGGATCCTAAATGTTCAATGTGGTTAAAACCATTAGATTTAAAATTATTAGTAGATGTTAAGTCGGGGATGGTTTTAAATATAGGAGAGTTAGATGAATATATTTATAATGTTCATTCTTTAAAGTTAGATGATTTATTAAAAGATTTAGAGCCATTTAAAGATACTTTAGATTTAAGAAATATTTTGTATGTTGTTAAGACTCATAATGTCGATTTAGAACTTAGAAATAAAGTATTAGAGTTAATTTCTTTAAAACTTATTAATTCTAGTTCTTATGGGTATTTTAAAGCTCTTGAGATGTTTAAAGATTTTAATAAAGAATTAGATACTAAGCTTGATATTGATGATGTTTTAAGTAAAAAAATGATTAGAAAATAGGTGGGTTTATGAATAATTATTTATGTTCAGGTTATATATATGAAGCTTGTTCAATAATTAATTTTAATAAAAAAGCAATAGCGTTAAAAACTAAAGATTATTGTATATGTGATGTTTATTATGATGAACATGGTAATAAGTATTGCTATATATTAACTGGTGATTATAAAGGAAAAACATTAAAAGAATTAAATGATTTTAATACGGATTATGATGTAATATTTCATCATAGTATGGCTGGTACGGGAACTATTAATATTAATAATGCCGAAGATTTAGAATTTGGCAAAGTTAGAGAAATGATGTTAGCAATTAATGATAAATATTACTTAGTTAATCCTGAAGACGCTAATAGAAGATTAATTCGACTTCCAGCGGAACTTACTTTAGAAACTGTTAAAATATTGGATTGTGCTTTTGATAGACATGAAAATACTTTACAAGAAGAGAATAATATTGTAAGTCTTTATAAAGAAATAAAGAATACGATTGTAGGACAAGATGAACAGGTAAAGAAGATTCTTACTACTTTGTATCAAAATGAATTAATTAATAATGAATATGAAGATAATTTATTGGGACTTAAGAAGCATTTACTTATATGTGGTCCGACGGGTACGGGGAAGACTGAGACTATTAGAAGAATAGCAGATAATTATGATAAGGCTATTGCTATTGTTAATGCTACTTCTTATAGTGAAACTGGTTATGTTGGAGAAAGTGTTGAGGATATGCTGGCGTCTTTATATTATGCTGCGGATGGTGATTTAGATGTTGCACAAGAAGGTATTTTAGTTATTGATGAGATTGATAAGTTAGCAGAAGATGGTGGAAAAAAGAGTCATGTATCAAGGTTAGGAGTTCAAAGATCTTTACTTAAAATATTAGAAGGTAATATTATGAATGTTAATATAATGGATGGTAAACTTGCTTCGGTTATTCCTTTTGATACTTCAAAACTTACCGTTATTGGTTTAGGGGCTTTTGCTGGTATTATAAAACAAGAGAAGAAGATTACTTTAGGGTTTAATAGTGTTAGTTCTAATGATAAGGAAGATGTTGATTATAGTAAGATAACTTCTAAAGATTTTGTAAATTATGGGATGTTACCAGAATTAATGGGAAGATTTACTTCGAGAGTTTATATGCATACTTTAAAGAAAGAAGATCTAAGAAATATTTTATTATTTTCTAATGAAAGTCCATTGATCTTGTATAAAGAATATTTTAAGAATCTTAATATTGAATTTAGTTATGATGATGATTTTATTGATGAAGTAGCAGAGGGTGCTTATAACTTAGATTTAGGCGCTAGGGGTTTAAAAGTGGTATTAGATGATATTATTAGTCCATATTTATTTGAAGTTTATGCAGGCAATATTAAGAAGATTCATTTAAAGAGTTCAAATGATTATAAGTTAAAACATAAGTTAGAAGAGAACACAAAAGGATAGTGTTCTTTTTCTAATTATGATATTATTATAGTGGTGATTATGATATGAAGAAGAAAAATTTAATATTAAATATTTTATTAATACTTAGTTTAGTATTACTAACTATTAAGGGGCATTTCTATACTTTGATACTTAGTTTATTATTAATATACTTAGTTAAATATAAGAAAATAAATAGTGATAAAAGAGTAATAGGAAGTAGTTATTTAATTATTATCTTACTTAGTTTAGTAGGAATACTTAAGTATGCTTTCTTACTTAGTATACTTTATGGCATGGAACTTACTTTGATAATCTTTATAATACTAGATAAGTTTAATAAAAAATATAGAATTTTTAAAGAATATATTTTAATACTTTGTTTAGTAGTTATGATGGGGATTAATGGTTTTAAAAGTATTATTAGTTATGGATTAGATAATATTTTAAATACTAATATTATTAAACAAGATATAGTAAAGTCTTTAAATATTAAGAATAGTAAGAAAATAGAGGATATTAATGAGACTTTGATTATTAGTTCTAAGGGGGATGTATTATATGATATTAAGAGTGGTTATATAGATACGGGACTTTCTAATGTTATAAAGAATTATTTATTTAATATACTGGGTTCTATAATTATTATGGTAATAGTTTGTTATACTAAGGAAGATAAGAATAAATATAATAAGGAGAATAGAGAGGCTGTAGATGATGTTATTAAGGAATGGAATGAATTGACAAAGAGATAATGTGTATGCTATAGTATGGCTACTGGTGGGGTATTATGGATAGTATAGATAATATTATTATTAGTTTATTTATTAAACCTAATATTATAGTTAATAATATATTAGAGTTAACTAGTGATGAGTTAGATTATTTAAAGACATTTGGGATTAAAGGGTTAATATTAGATGTTGATGAAACTTTAAGATATAATATGAAGATGATTGATAATGATACTTTTAATTGGTTAATTATGGCTAAGAGTAAGATGAATATAGCGGTAGTAAGTAATGGATATGATATGAGAATAGAAGAAACATTGAGATTACTTAAAATACCATATTATAAGATGGCATTTAAACCATCTAAAAAATACTTATTACAAGCTTTAAATACCATTGGGATAAAACCTGAAGAATCTTTAATAATTGGTGATGATTATCTAAGTGATATATTAGGGGGATATAGAACTAATATTAATACTTGTTTAGTTAGAAAAAGAGGTAAATAATGGATAATATAAAAAAGATTATATTAGTACTAGGAGTTATTTTATTATGTGGATGTTCGAAAATAGATGGAGCATGGTGTTCTTATACAGAGACTTTTTCTAGTTTAGTTATTACTAGTGATGATATAACTCAGGAACAATTAAATAATGTAGTTAAAACTATATCGAAGTTAGAAAATTTAAAATCTTATGATGTAGTAGAATACTTAGACAATGGGAATCCCGTTATTAATATTTATTTTCTAAATAAAGAAGGAATGAATAATAGTGAAGCTTTACTTAACAATTTAAAAGGAGTTTCTAGAGTAGAAAAGAAGAGTTTTGAAGTCCCTAGTACTAGTTTAGTTATTAAGAATAGTAAGTATACTTATGGTACTAACTTAGATAATGTTGACGCTATTAGTAAAGATGGTTCTTTAGAATTTAAGAATGATAAAGTATATTTAAAAGATAATGATGTTACTTATTATTATAAAGATAAAATGCTTTGTACAGATTTAGATTGTTCTAGTGTGTTAATTAAGAGTAAGAAGAAGACTTGTTAGAAGTCTTTTTTTAATATTTAATTATTAAAATATAATTTGTTAAGGTATAGTGAGATTAGACTTTTTTTGGATAAATTTTATTTTCAAACATGATAATTTGTGGTATTATGATATTGCAAGCATATGACATCATAAGTCGTGTGTAATAAAATTATTTATTTGGTTTAAAATAATGGAAAAGAGGTTTATATGAAAGATAAGAAAATAATAATTTTATCAATTGTTGGGGTTTTGCTGTTAGTAAGTATAGTAGTAGCTACGTCTTATGCTTACTTTACTGCTAATGTATCTGGTAATAAAGACACTAATAATGTAGTTGTTACTAATGGTGTTATGTCTTTAGAGTACAAAGATGGAGACGAGATAACTCTAGCTAATGCTGTACCAGGTAGTTCTGTTACTAAAACATTTACTGTAAAAAATACAGGAAATGTTAGTACTAACTATACTATTTATTTTAGTGAGTTATCTAATAAGTTTGTAGATAAAACTGATTTAGTATATACATTAACAAGTAGTGATGGTGGTAAGAATGTTGCTCAAACACAAGTACCAAGTACAAATGAGGCTATGGTAAGTAATTATGCTATTGATGCAGGTAAGACACATACTTATACATTAACTATTACATTCTTAAATAAAGATGAGAATCAAGATGATAATCAAGCCGTATCATTTAGTACTAAGGTATCTATTAATGAAACTAAAGAGTATGTTCCAGTTTTTGCTGAACAAATAGCAGACTTAGCTAAAACTGATACAACAAATTTTGCAACTGATGATCCAGATAATAATATAAGATATATTGGTGCCAATCCAAATAACTATGTGTACTTCAATTGTAGTGATTATAGTAATCAAAGTGATAGTACCTGTGAAAAATGGCGTATCATTGGTGTATTTAAGAATATGACAAAGTCTGATGGTACTAAAGAAGATTTAGTAAAAATTATAAGAAATGATTTTATTAATAATATAACATGGGATAGTAACAATGTAAATGACTGGTCAACTGCTACTTTTCAAACAACTTTAAACGGTGAATATTATAATGGAACATATGTAACAGGAGCATTAAAAAATGATATAACAAGAAATGCCATCGAAAGTGTTGTATGGAACTTAGGTGGAAGTAGTACATATAAAGGCGTAACAGCTAGTATGTTTTATGAAAGTGAAAGAGGAACAACAGTATATAGTGGACATGCAACAACCTGGACAGGAAAAATAGGGTTAATGTATCCAAGTGATTATGGATATGCAACATCAGGAAACTCTACAACCGATAGAGCAACATGTTTATCAAAAGAACTTTTTTCCTGGAGTTTGTATAATTGGGGTAATGCCAGTGATTGTTATAGCAATGATTATTTATTTAATATTAGTTACAATCAGCGGACATTAACGCCTAACTCGTCCGACTCCTACGACGTCTTCTATGTGGGCACGTTCGGGCATGTTAGCAACGACGTCGCGAGCATTATCGACGCTACTGCCAGTCCGGTCGTTTTTCTGAAATCTAATATCTCAATAGCAGATGTAGGAACAGGGACAGCAGAATCACCATTTCAACTAAAAGTAGGGTAGTTACTCAAGCACCTCTACCTCGGCAGTGTGAGGCCGGCGCCGCCACCGGACTTATCAATAGGTAAAACTATATATGATGATATAGAGAACAGTTAATTTGATACAAGATAGATGAGTGAAGACGCTATATAGTGAGTGCAGACAAGACTAAGTTGGCTGTAGCCGATTTCACTCACAACTTGAATGCAATGCACTCTTTAGACACAACAAATATTTACACATAAATAAGACAAGGACTAGAAAAGACTAGTCCTTTTTGATATAATTTAAAAAGATAGAGGATAAAGATATGAAGTATACTAAATCTAAACTTTTTAAATTTATATCGATAATATTAATTTTAGGCATTACTACTAATTATTTTTTCGGTGGGTTGGTTAGGGTAAGTGCGGCAACATACCGAGTTGCCACTGCAGACCTTTGGTTTAGAAGCAAACCAACAACAAAAAATAATGCCGATGGTAGTAGCAATGCCATTGGAGAAATCTTAACTGGTTCCATAGTAGAGCTTCTAGAAGAAAAAGTAAACGGAAGTAAGTGGGCTAGAATTAAATATAATGGCCAAGAAGGATATGTCTATGGAACCTATTTGGGAGATCCCGGAAACGATATCTATGATAGACCATGGAATACTCCTAAAAAAGCTATTGTAGGGGGCGCTAAATGGATAAGTTATGGTTATATATCAAGAGGGCAATTTACTTCATACCTAAAGAAATATAATGTTAACCCAAGTGCTGATAGTGCATTATTTAACCATCAATACATGGCTAATATCCATGCACCATCTAGTGAAGCTAAAACAAGCTATAATGCATACTCAAAAAATGGCTTACTAAACTTAGGGTTAGTATTTAATATACCTGTATATACGGGAATGGCTGACAAATATGACAGCCCAGCAGGAAATATAGATACAGTTCAAGTAATAGAGAGTGTTGAAGATGTAGAATTTGAAACCTTACTAGATAAAGAAGGATTTCCTGAAACTTATAAAAAAGCATTAAGATACTTACATAAAATACATCCTAACTGGACATTTCAAGCTATGCAAACGAACCTTGACTTTACCTATGTGGTTAATTGTGAAAAGGGAACGGGTGCTACACAATATAGTGCTTTGTATGAAAAAGACGAGAATGGAAATCCAATAAAAGTTGAACCAGGATGGTATCAACCTAACTTTAGGGGAACGGCATATTATATGGATCCAAGAAACTTTCTAACAGAGAAATATATCTTACAATTTGAAGCTTTAAATTATAATGAATTATATACGGAGGATGCTGTTCAAACAATACTTAATAATACATTTATGGAAGGTAATTCTAATAAGGATAATCAAAGTTATAAATCAATATTCGTTGAAGCCGGAAAGACTGCTAATATATCACCAATATACTTAGCTAGTTTAGCAAAACAAGAGTCTGGTACTAAGGGGTCTATTGCTACTACAGGAGAGACTTTAGAATATGATGGAAAGACGTATCAATCAGTATTTAATTTCTTTAATATAGGAGCTGTATCTAGTGCATCTAACCCCGTAAGAGAAGGAATTAAATATGCAACTGGGGGGTATTGTACTATTTGTGGTGATTACACACCACCAGTAAATCCTGACCCAACTCCGGATAACCCAACACCAGAGCCTGTGCCAGAGCCAAAAGTAAGCTATCAAACATCAATGAATAACTTGGGAGTTAAATTATTAAATAATTATGTTAGAGGATTTAATGTAGGAACTTCAATAGATAGTTTAAAAAATAGTGATTCTTATGTAACTTATAGTGATTCTGATATAATTAAGACAGGAACGGTACTAAACTTTGATGATGGTAGTTCTTATACAAGTGTATTACTAGGTGATTTATCTGGTGATGGTAAAATAAATTCAGCTGATATTTTAAAGATAAGATTACATTTACTTAATACTAACCCATTAAGTGGAGCTTATAAGGAAGCAGCCGATATTAATGGTGATGGTAAAATAAATTCAGCAGACTTATTATTAATAAGACAATATTTATTAGGGCAAACTAATATAAAACAAATATAAGGTAGGTAGTTATGAAAAGAATAAAATATATAGTATTTAGTTTTTTAATTAATATAGTAACATTAGGGGTAGTTTATGCTGCTCCTAGTTATTCGTTTAATGTTTCAAGTAGTCAAATAGAGAATGGTTCTAAAGTAACCGCATCAGTAACGGTTAAACAAACGGCCGCTTGGAATGTTAAAATTACATCTGCTGGTAATACTAGTGGTTGTTCTAACCAATGGGTTGGCGATAGTGGAACTGGTGCTAATGCGACTAAGACTTTTAGTGTAAGTTGTAGGGCAACTAGTACGGGGGTTATATCATTTACTTTGAGTGGTGATATTACTAGTAGTGATGGTACTAACTCTAATATTAGTGGTTCAAAGAGAGTTACAGTAGTAGAAAAAAGACCAGATTCAACAGTAAATACTTTAAAAAGTTTAAGTGTTTCGGGGTATGATTTAAGTCCCGAATTTAATGAAGATACATTAGAATATAGTGTCAGTGTACCACCAACAACGACCAAAGTTACTATCGATGCAACTAGAAAAGATAATGCTTCAAAAGTAGAAGGTACGGGAGAATTTGAAGTTAATGAAGGACAAAATAAATTTGAAATTAAAGTAACAGCCGAATCAGGAGCTTTAAGAACTTATATAGTTACTGTTAATGTTGAAGATTCTAACCCAATATATGTCATGGTAGATAATTATGAATATTCGATCCTAAAGACTAGTAGGAACTTAGAAATACCTTCACTATATACGGAAAGCACTATAAATATAGATGGTAATGAAGTACCTTGTTTTAAAAATGAGGCTTCTAATATTACTTTAGTAGCGTTAAAAAATAGTATGGGTGAGGTAGGATTCTTTATATATGATAATGGAGAGTATACTAAGTATATTGAACTTACTGGGGATAATTTAATAATTTATCCAAGTAATGAAGAAATAAATATTAAGAATTTTATAGCTAAGGATATAAAGATAAATGATATTGATGTTAAAGGGTATTATTATAAAGACTTAGATAATGGTTATTACTTAATTAGAGGGGTTAATTTAAGTGATGGTACTAGAGGGTATTATTTATATAATGAAGTAGAGAAGACTTTTCAAACTTTTGATATAGATTTAATAAATAAGATGAATGATGATAATAATTTTTATATGTATGCTTTAATAGGAAGTGCTACTTTAATATTTTTATGTTTGATTATTATTATTGCTCAGTTAAATAGTAAGAAAAAGATTAGAAGAGTTATTGCATCTTTAGAAGAAAAGTTAAATAATAAAAATATTAAAGATAAGAAAGATAAAAGTACGATTAAAAATAAAGAAGATAAAAAATTTTTAAGAGACGAAGAGTTAGATAAGTTAATAGATGAAGCTCTAGATAAGAAAGATAATAACGAAGAAAAGATAGAAAGTAAAATAGAGGAGACTGGCGTATATAACATATTAGAAGATGATTAAGAGTTTATATGAAAGATAAGAAAAAGTTATTGCTTGTTATTGGGTGTATAGTTTTAGGTATTATTGGAATTGTCGTTGGAATATTGGTATTTAAGAATAAGGCTAATAACTTTAAGAAAGATGAGATATATCAAGAAAATAAAAGAAATTATATTGATACTGTTGGGGTTATTAAGTATTATGGATTTGATGATGTTATTAGTTGTGGTAATGGTAAGTATTATATAACTTTAAATGATAATAGTTATAAATTATATGATAATGATTTTAATGATTTAGGAGCCTTTGATAAAGAGTTATATGGTATTTATACTAGGTGTGATGCTTATGGAGATTATATTTATCTTGGTAATCACCTTTATAGTGTAGAAAGTAGTAAGTATATAGATACTAGCAATGATGAGATTACTTATTTAAGAAACTTAGATACGGGTAAGTATAATGCCGTTGTATCGGGTAGTAAGATTAAAATTTATGATAGTAGTTTAGAAGAGATAACAACATTAAATAAAGAATTTAAGAATACCGCAGTTATTAAGAATAATAAAGTATTTAGTGAAGACGGAGTATATGATTTAAATACCGGAGAAAAGATTTTAGAATATCAAGATTATTATGTGAATAAAGAATTTTATTATATTTATGATAATGATACTTACGAAGTATATAATAATAAATATATTGGTAGTTTTAAAGAGCTTAATAAAGAAAACGATATTATGGTGTTTAGTAATGAAGATACAAAGTATTATGTTAATGATGATGGTACTGAGTATCGAAGTTTAGATATTCCTAAAATAAATGAGTATTATTACTTAAAGAAAGATGATTGTAGTAAGGGTTATAAAGTATACTATAAGAAAGATGTTATTAATGATAAGTGTGGTTCTTATAATATTGATTATATAGATAAAGGATATTATATTGATAAAGAAAGTAATGAAATATTTTATACTAATGACGAGGTTAAGAGATTAACGGGTAATAGATTATTTGTGGCAAATGATGACTTAGTTGATGTTATTGTTACTGAGTATGAGGAAAAGAAAAAATACTTTGATGTTGATAAACAAGAAGAGATAACAGTATGTGGGGATAATGAGTTAATTTATTATAAACCTGATAGTGATAATGTAATATGTCAGGTTAAGGGAGAATTATTCAAATACTTATGAACTTGCGAAAAGAATGGTGATGTAGTTGGAGAATACCCTATAATAGATTGTTATAGTGATAATACTTGTATGGTTAAGGATTATCGTAATTATGGTGTAATTAATAATAAGAATGAATTTATCTTACCTTTTGAAAAGAAAACTATTATTAGAAATGATAATGGGTACTATGTATATGGTAAATATGGGAATTATATTGTAAAAATAGGTACTAATCAAGATAGTTATGAAGATAGTAGTGATATTGATAAGTTTAATAAGAGTGTAGATATTGCTAGTATTATAAAAGAATATGGGTTAGATAATATTAAAAGTAAGATAGAAAGTAATAAAGAATTATTTAATATGTATGCTTATTATATTTTACATAATAATAATATAGATGGATATCAAAAGTATTTCTTGAATTTATTTAGTATTTACGCTGATTATAAAGATAATATTAATGAAGATAAGATTGTTGCTATGGCTAAGGGAACAAGGATAAATAAGGTAAATAAAGATGTTGGTCCAATTGGAGAAGCGGGGAATGCTAGTGAATGGAGTGTTAATTTTTATGGCCAGTATTATAAAGATGAGCATATAATATATCATGAATTAACACATTTAGTTGATTTTACTTATGACAAAGAGTTAGAAAAAGGCGCTGTTTGTGAAGATGGTAGTTTATATAAATTGTTGGTTGATGTAAGTGATAGTAGTAAGTGCATTAGTCTTAATTCAATGACATTTATAACGGAAGGTGGCGCGGAGATATTTTCATCAAAGTACTTTGGTAATGGAATTCCTTTAACGTATGATTCATATACTACAACGTATAATATTTTATATAGGTTATTTGGTGAAGATATAGTAAATAGGATATATTTAGCTGATAAGCCAGCTTATGCTTTGTATGATTTATTGGTTAATAAGAATGGAATGAGTACTAAAGATTTTATAAAGTTTTATAAGACATTAGATAATGTTAAAGGATTTGATTATAAGGATAGACAAAGTGTTAGAAAGGTTTTAGAAAATTTAGTTAGTTTAGTTAAAAAAGATTATAAGAATGATTTATACTTAATGTATTTATTAAATCGGATATATGGCTATGGTGAGTTAGGTGATGTATATAAGGATAAGATAAATGCTTTAGTAGATGATGATTTAAATGGTAATATTATATGGCATACTTATTATTTTACTTATGAAAATAGTAAGACTTATTTTAATGTTTATGCTTATAAGAATAATAAAACGTATATCTTAAAGCTAGACTATGATGTTAATACGAATGATTTAAGTAATTTAACTGTGATTGTTAAAGATTAGGAAGAGTTTATCTCTTCTTTTTTTTGAAATTTTAAGGTATAATGAGATTAATGAAAGTTGGTGCTTATATGAGCTTTATGATAAATGGCCATAATATTTTTGTGATTGTCTTAGTTACTTTTTTAACAAGTTTATTATTGATACCAATAATTAAGAAGGTATCTATTCATGTTAATGCGATGGATTACCCTAATTCACCTAGGAAAATTCATAAGAAACCAATGCCTAGGTTAGGTGGAGTTGCCATATTTTTGTCGTTTATGTTAGGGTATATGTTATTTGCTAAGTCTAGTACGATGATGTTATCGATATTAATGGGGAGCTTTTTACTTATTTTGGTGGGATTTATTGATTCTATTAATCCGGTTAAGGCGAGGTATCAACTTATTACGCATATAATTGCAGCATCGACAGTGGTTATATATGGCGGTTTGGTGTTAAATGATGTATCTTTTTTGGGTATTAATTTAACTTTTAGTTATCCATTTAATTATATTGTAACGATTATCTTTATTATTGCGTTTATTAACATGCTTAATTTAATAGATGGGTTAGATGGGCTTGCAGCGGGTATTTCTTCAATATATTTTTTAACGATTGCTATTATTGCTCTTATTTTAAATCAAATGGGCGGTTTAGATGTAACTTTAGCGTTTATTATGCTGGGGTCGACTTTAGGGTTCTTAGTTTATAATTTTCCTCCAGCATCGATATTTTTAGGTAATTGTGGTAGTGATTTTTTAGGATTCTTAATTGGTATAATTGCCCTTTTAGGTTTTAAAGCAACAACTTTAACAAGTATTATTATTCCAATATGTATTATGGCGATTCCTATTTTTGATACAGCGTTTGCTATATTAAGAAGATTATTAAATGGCGAGGGAATATTTACTCCGGATAAGGAACATTTTCATCATCAGTTATTAAAAATGAAGTTTTCACCTCGAACCTCAATATTAATTATTTATTTTATTACAGCAATGTTTAGTTTAGTTTCGATATTCTTTGTTTTAGGAGATCAAAAACAAGCAATTGCAATTTATGTTATATTAATGATTTTCTTATTATTTATTGTTTTGAAGACTGATATTTTATTTCAACATAAGAAAAAGGATAAAAAGAAAGATTAAATTTTGACTACATAGATGTAGTCTTTTTTTATTGGGTGTTTTGTTTATTTTATGTCAAAATTATGTAAAATTTGATATTTTTTGGCATTTTTTTGAAAAAGTTTGCCTGAGAAAA
>ERZ779932.666-NODE-666-length-15871-cov-2.288758_pt1 | contig 15871 bp, 9 predicted proteins | sample MGYA00511064_ERZ779932 | MGnify/ENA primary metagenome ERZ779932 (study PRJEB29588, sample SAMEA1966821) | human gut metagenome | biome: human gut; feature: human-associated habitat; material: faeces | place: Denmark | collected 2008/2010 ...
TTGCGATATCAACGAGAACCCGTTCGGAGGAGCCGAACAAGGAGCGCGGCAGCGCGAGGGTTCGAGTCTGCAAAAAGCAAGAAGAAAAATGCGCGACGCGAAGCGGCATTTGTATTAGTAAATGCGAAGCGGCATTAGTTTCTGTAAATCGGGGTATATTATTCATAAAAACAAATGAAGAGACAATGTGAAAGGAGCAGTGGGTTACATGTTAAAGGACTGGAACAAGCCGGAGCGTCCATCGGATGAGGAGATAGACGCGAGGTTAAAGATCGCCAGAGAGAATCTGACACGCAATCAGATCAAGGTAAAGGAAGGCAAGATACCTGTATTTGTAATATTTGAAGGCTGGGGTGCTGCAGGTAAGGGAAGTCTTGTCGGAAGGATCATCAAGAATATGGATCCGAGATTTTTCAACGTTGAGTCAGTGAAATATTCCACAGACGAGGAAAAACGCAGACCATTCCTGTACAAGTATTTTACGAGAATACCGGAACAGGGTGAGTTTGCATTTCTGGATGGTGGCTGGATGAGGGACATAGTAGGTGGCAAGATGTCCGGGGAGCTGTCAGATAAGGAATACAGGAAGAGAGTTGACAGCACCAAGAGATTCGAGAGGACTCTGGCGGACAACGGATATCTGGTCATGAAATTTTTCTTCCAGATAGACAAGCATGAGCAGAAGAAGAGGCTTGAAACACTTCTTGAAGATGATACTACAAGCTGGAGAGTGTCTAAGCATGATCTGAAGCAGAACAAAAAGTATGACGAGTATCTTGAGGCATTTGACAGCTTTATGTATGACACCAATCTGTCAAATGCACCGTGGTACATGATAGATGCAAAGGAGAGAAAATGGGCAGAACTTCAGATACTCGATATCATCAATCAGGGAATAGAGACTGCGCTGCTCAATCAGGGGCATGCTGTACCTATACTGCAGAATACATTTGCGCTCAAGAAGATCCCGAAACTTTCCGAGGTGTCTCTCGACAAGAAACTGACGGATGAGGAGTACAAGGAGGAACTTGACAAGCTGCAGAAGAAACTCGGCAGACTGCACAATGAGCTTTACCAGAAGAGGATACCTGTTATCATAGGCTACGAAGGTTGGGATGCGGCAGGCAAAGGTGGAAATATCAAGAGGATAGCGGAGGCACTTGATGCGAGAGGTTATGTGGTAAATCCTATAGCAAGTCCTGAGCCGCATGAGAAAGCAAGGCATTTTCTGTGGCGATTCTGGACAAGACTTCCTAAGTCAGGACATGTGGCTATATTTGACAGAACATGGTATGGCAGAGTCATGGTTGAGAGACTTGAGGGCTTCTGTTCGGAAAATGACTGGCAGAGAGCGTACAACGAGATAAATGAATTCGAGAAGGAACTCCACGACTGGGGTGCGATCGTCATCAAATTCTGGGTTCAGATCGACAAGGATACACAGCTTGAGAGATTCACACTCAGACAGAACACACCTGAGAAACGCTGGAAGATCACAGATGAGGACTGGCGCAACCGTGACAAATGGGATGACTATGAGACTGCGGTGGATGAGATGCTGGAAAAGACCAACACCAGCTTTGCGCCATGGCACATATTGGAGTCAAATGACAAGAAGTATGCCAGAATAAAAGCCCTCAAGATCGTTATCAAGGCGATAGAGGATAAGCTGGAGCATCTCGACAACTAATGATGGGCGCCGGATGCGATCACTCGATACTCAGAATGATATAACGCATTTGTGACAGATATAAGTAAAGGTACAAAAAACACGAGGCGGTGATACACCATACTAAGGTATCACCGCCTTTTAAAAAGGTTTTAAGGTATATGTTCCGCCTGGCGTGTATGACCGCAAAGGATAAATTTCAGATATTATCCGGGAGGGAGGTACGGCTTTAGCAACAGGCAGACTGCAAAATATAAAAACTATATTTTCCTGTAGGGTAAGACAGGAAGATAAGTCATTACCATAATTATATTAATTGTTTTTCTTTGATGATGGCGACTCCGAGCGGGGTTAACTCAAGCTCTCCATCAACTACATTCTGAGTCTGAATATTGGTTCCATGAACATCGGATATGGACTGAGGTTCATCGGTATTATTCAGGTAGAAACCATATGAGGTTTCGTCATCTGCGTATCTGCGGTGATATTGAACTCCGTCAGGCAGACATTTGGTTGCTATTCCGGCATCTGCCAGCATCCGCTCCATGATCTCACCAAGTTTGCTGTAATCTATTCTTGCAGCTACGTAGTAGGCCTTGCCTTTGCCGTAGCTGTTCACTGTCACTGCTGCATTTCCGGCGTAGAAATCAGAATCGTAGGTTCCAAGTACATCCGCCGTTCCGACTCTCAGGATCTCAGCATAGTCACGGAGTTCGCATGAACTGCCATCTGTGAAGCTCACGCTGTTTCTGTCAGATGGATACAGGGTGTCTATCTCTTCACTGATGATTCCAAATACATCTGCAAGTCCATTTCCCGGGAATCCACCGAGTATACAGAGCTGATCCTTGTCTACATAGCCCGTAAAGTAAGTGGATAGAAGCTGTCCGCCCCTCTTTACAAATGCGGCAAGAGACTCGGCTGCGCCATCTCTCAGCATGTAGAGCATAGGTGCAACAACCACATCGTAATCGTCGAGTGGTTCATCGGATGCAATGACGTCCACGTCAACGCCGCGCTTTGTCAGCTCTTTGTATACAGACATACAGGTCTCAGGATATTTTTTTGATTCCTGCCCCAGAGCCTTGACATCATCTATGGCCCACATATTGTCCCAGTCGAACAGCAGTGCAACCTTTGATCTGATGAGTGTGCCGGTTATCTCGGAGAGCCCATCAAGCTCTGCGCCGAGGGCGGCAACCTCCTTGAATATTCTGGTGTCATTTGTTCCGAGATGGTCAACAACGGCACCGTGATACTGTTCAAATGAGCCTCTGCCCTTTCTCCACTGGAAATACTGGACTGTATCAGAACCGCAGGCGATTGCGTTGTATGAGAACAGTCTGTGTATGCCAGGTCTCTTCAGCTTGTTGTATGGATGCCAGTTTACAAGCCCCGGAGCACTCTCCATAAGCATGAAAGGTTTGTCCTTCTTCATGGATCTCATAACCGCGTGGTCAAATGTATTCTGGCCCATGACATCCGCAAGACTCTCGTAGTCATTGTGGAATCTAGGGTATGAATCCCATGAGATCACATCCAGCTCCTTTGCCATCGGTCTGTAGTCGAGACCGTCATAGAGCTGCATGAAGTTGGTAGTTATCGGTATGTCAGGGGTGAGTTCACGGAGGAGCGTTATCTCTGATTTCATGTAATCGTTCATGTTCCATGTGGTAAATCTCTTCCATTCGAGGTTCAGCCCCATGATACTGAAATCACCATTTTTGTATGGCGGCTCAATCTGTGAGAAGCTGTTGTATGAGTGACTCCAGAAGGTGGTCCACCATGCTTTGTTCAGCTTGTTTATGTCGTGGTCGAACTTCTCTGCGAGGTAATTCTGAAATCTTTTCACACAGAGACGGCAGTAGCACTCGCCACCAAGCTCATTTGACACATGCCACATGATGAGTCCCGGATGGTTTCCCACATGGGCGTGGAGCTGACGGATGATATTGGCAACTTTTTCTCTGTATACAGGTGAGCTCATGCAGTGGTTCTCACGGACGCCCTGCTGTTCCCTGACGTCATATGAATCCACACGCCTGATCTCAGGATACTTCTGTGCCATCCATGCCGGTTTGCCGCCCGATGGCGTGGCAAGAACGGTGTAAATGCCTGCATTATACAGGTTGTCCATAACATCCTTCAGCCAGTCAAAATGGTATTCGCCCTCAACAGGCTCATATGCTGACCATGAAAATACACCAAGAGTAGCGGAAGTCATTCCTGCCTCCTTCATCATCTCGATATCCTTTGCCAGAATATCAGGGCGGTCAAGCCACTGTTCAGCATTGTAATCACCGCCGTGTAGTATTCCGTTTATCTGTGGAAAAAGCTTGTTTTTGTTCATTTATCTGTCATCTCCTATAAATAAAGGTAATGTGCTCTATGTGATCTGTTTTTAGTGTAGAATATATGCGCAAACGGTTGCACAGCTTGCTATTTAAAGGTAGCACAAATAGACAAATAATTCAATTGTAATTTGACAATACATTTCAATTTGTGCAAAATATACAAAATATATACACTGCCATTCATCAGGACAATATTGTATATAATTAAGAAAAACGGCTTGAAATAAGAGATATAGTTGCTTATGATTAAGATATCATGAATTGCTCAAAGTTGCGCAATTTGTCAATTCCTACAAGATGTACAAAAGTGAGGTAAAAAGCTATCGAACAGTGTCAAAAATCTATATAATAAAAGTATTGAGGGATGAACGGAAATATAAGGTTGGAACGTATCGTTTAAGGAGGAGTTTTATGATAAAAAAGAGGAAATCATATAGAGTGGTGGCAGGCAGTATAAGGTCTGAGTTGTTAAGGGAGCTGAGCAGAAAAATCTGTATCGGTGCCTTGGCATTTTCAGCGGCGGTTGTGCTATTGCCAGGCGGTAAAGTGGGAGCATATGCATCTGATCAGACACGGGTAAGTTCAGATGAGAGTCAGGTTACGGTAGGGTATGATGATCTGGACGACACTTTGCAGAAAGGCGGACTTGGCGTTGTCGTTGAGCAGCAGGATGGTGCGGCTTCACTGGCATCTACATATGATGCAACAGCACTTGAGAAGCTTATTGTTGAAGGAATCAAGGCATGGCAGACGAGTATAGATGTATCGGAACTTGGCCTTACGAGAGACGATATTAATAACGGGGCAGTAAGATCTATTATCAATTCTCATCCCGAGTTTATCAGTCTATCGGGAGGCTATACATATTGGACTTCTGGCTCTTCAATCACCAAAATAGCATTTACATATTTGACAAATGCAAAGGAGGAGCAGCAGGAGCTTGATGCTGCACTTCAGGAAGTCAAGAGTAAGATAGATACCAGTGGAATGAGCGATGAAGAGATAGTACTTGCATATCATGAGTATCTCACATCCACAGTTGCATATGCATATGAGGATTATTTCAATGGAACGATTGCTGCAAATCACGGGTACGATATGTATGGAGCTTTGGTTAAACATAGTTGTGTGTGTCAGGGATATGCCGAGACTATGTTTTATCTGCTAAGAGAGGCTGGTCTTTCATGTGCAATCGCATCAAGTGAAAATATCAATCACGCGTGGAACATAGTTAAGATACATGGAAAATGGTATCACATAGATGCGACATGGGATGATCCGGTGTGGGATATGCCTGGAAGATCATATCATGATTATTTCCTTGTCAGCTTTGATACAATGAATAAGAATACACTCATCAACCATACTAAGGACAGAACGGATATGGTTGTCAGTGCACAGTGGGGAGATACATATACGACAGCGGTGGACACCACTTATGAGAGTGGTAAGTTCTGGAATGGTATTGAGAAAGCTATTTTTTATAAAGACGGTTATTGGTACAGCATAAGTGAGGGCAGTTCGAAAACATCATTTAACATAAATAAGTACCAGTATTCGACTAACATAAACAAGGTTTTGTATTCGGGCACTGCAAAATGGGCAACTCCGAGTGGTGGGTATTATCCTGGTGTTTATAGTTCAATATATCTCCGAGGTGATAATTTATATTTTACTACTCCGGATAGCTTGAACAAGATAGATATAACATCGACAAATGTAATTCCTACAGAGCTTACAAATATACGAACACAGTATAATAGTTCAACAGGAAATAATTTATATGCGTTTGGAGAACAGTATGGTAAGCTGGTGTATTTTATTACAGATTCTCCTAATATAAAGAAAACTAAGGATTCAAGCAATTCAAGCAAGTATAACAAGGAGTATGCCGAGTATACATTCGAGATGTGCATAAGCCACAAGTGGAATGCTGGAGTGTTGACAAAGGAGCCGACCTACACAAGTACAGGAACCAAGAAGTACACCTGTACAAACTGCGGTGAGACCAAGATCGAAACGATAGCCAAACTTGTATGTACGAGCCACGTGTGGGATAGCGGCAAGGTTGTGACAGCGCCGACATACAAGACAGAGGGAATCAAGAAGTATACGTGTAAGAATTGCGGAACAACCAAGACCGAAACGATAGCCAAGCTTGTATGTACAGAGCATGCGTGGGATGCCGGAGTAGTAGTAACAGCATCAACGTATAAAAACGAGGGAACTAAGAAGTACACCTGTACAAATTGTGGCGAGACAAAGATAGAGACCATAGCTAAGCTTGTATGCACCGAGCATGTATGGGATGCCGGAGTAGTAGTAACAGCACCTACGTATACAAGCACAGGTACAAAGAAATATACATGTGAGAACTGCGGTGAGACAAAGACCGAGACTATAGCTAAGCTTGTATGTACAGATCATGCATGGGATGCCGGAGTAGTGACAAAACAGCCAACATACAAGACAGAGGGAACAAGAAAGTACACCTGTACAAACTGTGGCGAGACAAAGACCGAGACTATAGCCAAGCTTGTATGTACGACCCATGCATGGGATAATGGAACGGTTACTAAGAAAGCTACATATACAGCTACAGGAGTCAGGAAATATACGTGCAAGACATGTAGCGCAGCAAAGCAGGTCACAATTGCAAGGCTGAAGCTTGCGAAGGTAACCGTAAAGTCTGCACAGCAGGCCGGCGCGATAAAGCTTACCTGGAATAAAGCGTCAGGGGCATCTGGTTACAAGATATACAGGAGAACCGCCAAGGGAAGATATGTATGTATCAAGACAGTCAAGTCGGGAACGACAAGCTATGTAGACAAGACAGTCAAGTCAGGAAACAGGTATTACTACTGTGTAAAGGCATATAATGGAAATGTACTCAGTGGATATACAGAGGCAAGTATTCTCTACATCAAGGCTCCGGTTGTCACGGTCAGGAAGTCAGCACAGGGAGTGAAACTTTCCTGGAAAAAGTCTGCCGGTGCAAAAAAATACATTGTGTATAGAAAGACACCAACAGGCAAATACAGGGCAGTCAAGACTGTAACAGCGAAAACTCTCAGTTGGACAGACAAAACGGCAAAGAAAGGTCAGACTTATTATTACATTGTGAAGGCAGTGAATAATAAGACATATAGTGCAGCGTCACCGCAGAAGAGAATAAAAAGGTAGATGCTTACTGCGTAATTATAAGGGAGAAAAAGAATGAAATATGAAAATGTAAGACTCACAGAAGCTGTGCGGCGTATCAGGATGATATTTGTGGTGGGCGTCATCGCTGCGTGTGTGCTGTACGGCGGAAAAATACCAGCATTTGCGGAAGATACTCAGGAACAGTATGACTCATCACAGAGCAGCTATGGTCAGTTGCTTGAGCAGGAGGGCGATACTTCAGGTATCCTGCAATTTGGCGGACAGATAATAGAAGATGAAGCATCGGATTCATCGGAAGCGTCACTGGCAGCGGCAAATTCAAAGAAATATGAGAGTGCCATTGTCGGCGCTGTGGAGAAATTTTCACCGAGACTCAATGTAAAGAGCTGGGGATTGACCACACGAAATGTTGCAAATGTAGTCACAACCGCAATGAATGCGCATCCCGAGGTCGTGTATGTGGCAAGATACAGTTATCTGTATGACCAGACCACAGGAAAGGTCGTGTATCTGAAGTTCTCATACAAGCCAAATGCCCGAACCGAAAAGAAGCAGTTGGATGCAGCCATAGCGGAAGTGAACAAGCAGATAAATACAAAGAACATGAAGCCGGCAGAGATCGTGCTTGCATATCATGAGTTCCTGACATCCACAGTTGCATATGACACCAGCGGGGCTAAGGAATTTGATCCAACAACCGGAAGAGACCACATGTATGATATGTATGGTGTATTGGTTAAGAGGAGCAGCGTGTGTCAGGGATATGCGGAGACCATGTGGTATTTCCTCAGGAAAGCCGGGGTTCCGAGTGGAGTTGCCACAAGCCAGTATGTAAACCATGCGTGGAATGTTGTAAATATAGGTGGAAAGTGGTATCACGTTGACGCAACCTGGGATGATCCCGCAAGTGATATACCGGGAAGGTCGATGCATGATTATTTCCTTGTAAGCTTTGACACCTTGAACAGTAAGACTAAGGCCGCCAGCAGCGATTATTATCTTGGCAGATATGACACAAAGGTGGGAAATGTATGGAAGGGAACATACAGCAATGCCACGGATAAGCGATATGAAAAAGGCCAGTTCTGGAATGGCGTTGAGAAGGTCATCTTTTATAGAAAGGGCTACTGGTACAGCATAAAGCAGGGCAGCCAGTCATCATACTATCAGATAAACAAGTACAGCTTCACCAACGGTGTAAATACAACGATATTTACCGGGCAGGATGAATGGCTGGATACAGATGGTACGGCACTTAACAAACAGTATGGAACACTGTTCCTTGCACAGGAAAAGCTCTATTTCTGCACATCGAGATATGTTGCATGGATAGATCTTGAGGTAAATGAGCGCAAGGCGTGGGCTATATATGACATAAGACAGAAGTATGTATCAGGTGTAAACATATATGGAATGGGATATTACGGAAATGATGTTGTGATCTGGGTTTCCGACACTCCATCCTGTACAAGAAAGGACGCTTACTATCTCGGAGCATGTATGAGCCACAAATGGCAGGCGGGAGAGGTTACAAAACAGCCGACATTCACATCCCAGGGATCGCAGAAGTACAAATGCAGCAACTGCGGATATACCAAGAATGTCACACTTGACAAATTGAAGCTTGCGACGGTGACGGTCAAAACGAAGAATACAGGTAAGGGAATAAGCCTCACCTGGAATACCGATTCAAGAGCCACCGGTTATAAGGTATACAGACGCACAGGCAAGGGTGCATACAGACTTATAAAGACAGTGAAGGGAAGCTCTGTGAGATCAATGGTAGACAGATCTGTTGTAGGAGGAAAGACCTACACATACAGAGTATCGGCATACAACAGCTATACAAAGGGCGGCTCCAAGGCAAAGAGCCAGTATTATATAGGTTGCACGACCGCAAGAGCAAAGAATACCTCACAGGGAGTAAGAGTCTCCTGGAAGAAGACAAAGGGAGCCGCCGGCTATAAGATATACAAAAAGACAGGCAGCGGCAGAATCAAATGTGTGAAGGTTGTGAAAGCAAAGACCAGAACATATCTTGACCGCCGTGTGAAGTCAGGAACAAAGTACACATACTTTGTAAAACCATACAAAGGAAAGACGGCAGGAACCTACAAGAAGGCTAGTGTCAAGTACAGATAAAAAGTAAATAGAGCGCGTAAAAAATACCATGTACAGCATTTCGCCTGTACATGGTATTTTTGCTTTTGTTATATGCTTAGAATGATATTATTTTTCATTCTTGTGTTCTGTTATGTCCCTGTGGGAATTGTCGAACAGATCTGTGTCGGCCACATCTGATGAATCATTTCGATTCAGCGTCTCGCCTATGCGGGCCTTTGCCTCAGTTCCGGCAGCCTTGATACCCTCGGTGATCACCTCGCTCTTTTCCTTGAGATTTTCACTTATCACAGCGCTTTTTTCCTTTACGTTCTCTGTAAGCTCCTCAGCCTTCAGTTTGATCTTCTTTGTTATGGAGAAGCTTTCAGGGTTATTCTCAAATGCTCGTTTGATCGATGCTGTATCGTGAAGAGAGAGAAGGAAGCTTGGCTTCTCCTTGAACTTCTCACGATCCAGAGCCAGTCGGGACTTGAGTTCCTCAACACGGACAATAAGATCATTCTCTTTCGCAAATTTCTTCACCTTGCTCATCAGGTTGAATGATACAACACAGTCGATCACGAATACCCCGTAGAAGAAACCGATGAAGAAGGAGAATGTCAGGTGATCCGCCAGCCAGTACACAGCGTTCAGTATGTGTGGATGGAGGAAGAAATAGTACAGTGCCGCGATCACACCCCAGAAGAATGAGAACAGCGGACATATGATGCCCTGTATATTGCCCCACTCATCTGAGTAGTCCCACAGCTTGATGTTCATTCCTATTATAAATATACGTCCGGCAATGTATTCCACAACGGTCAGGGCGATGGCCATGATCAGTACCACCAGAACCTTTTGCAAAACAGGATGGGCGTCAACAGCATCTATATGGATCAGGGACAGGAGATACAGCACCACCAGGCCTGAACCGTAGAGAGGCAGGTAAGGTCCGATGAGGAATCCCGGGTTGATCCATTTGTGGCTTGGGTTGCTCTTGGAGAAGAACTTTCTGAATATGACTTCAATGCACCAGCCCATGACGCATCCTATGAAAAATAAAAATAATATTACCAGAATACTTTTGATATTGAAATTATCCATACATGGAATCTCCTTTGTATATATGACTTTGCCAATAGTAATAAGATAGTATATAGAAGGAAAAAAAGCAACCTTACAAAATGTCACAAGTGTAAGATAGCTTGTTGATACTTATTGAGAAAAAAAGTCATTTAAATTGCGAATGTTATATTGGACTAACGCCGGGGCAGTGCTATACTTACAGCAAATAAAAAGCCACGAAACAGATGCAGACTCTTTCTACAGTACGAAGATCGAGAATGCATTTTTACGTTAAGGAGAGTTTGATTGAACAAACCGTGATTAGAAAAATCGAATCACGGCGAAGCCTGTCATATAATCCACCTTGCGTATAAGTGGTCATATCATTAATCAGAATAAATATATAATCAAGGAGGACAAAATCATGATGAAGGCATTAAAGAAGGTAAACTGGAAGAAGCTTGGAATATTTGCAGGTGGAGTATTATTTGGAACAGCTGGTATCAAGGTTCTCTCAAGCAAGGATGCAAAGAACGTATATACACATTGTACAGCTGGTGTTCTTAGAGCAAAGGACTGTGTCATGAAGACAGCAAATACTATCCAGGAGAACTGTGGTGATATCTACGCAGGAGCAAAGGATATCAACGAGGCAAGAGCACAGAAGGCAGCAGAGGCTGACTTTGAGGATACTGAGTGCACAGAGGCTGAGAGCGCTGATGCAGCAGAGACTGTAGAAGAGTAATCAGTATAAGACAAAACATAAGAAAGAGGCGAAGATCTTGAAGTTTTCTATTTTAAATGAAACAAAGAATCGTCTGCGTATACACATGGCACAGAGCCGCATGACCATGGCACAGGCCGACATACTTCAGTATTATCTGGAGAACTGTGAGGCAGTGGAAGAGGTCAAGGTGCACGACAGAACCTGTGACGCGATCATCATATATGATGGTGACCGTGCAGCGGTGATAGATGCGCTGAGACAGTTTGGATATGACAGGGTGGAGGTTCCGGCGGATCTCACAGAGACATCAGGCAGAGTCATGAACAGACAGTATGAGGACAAGCTGTTTTGGAAGACCGCCTGGTACATGACCAAGAAATGGATCATGCCAATGCCGCTTCGGTATTGTCTGACATCCGTCAAAGCTCTCAAGTATATAGGCAAGGGGCTCAAGTGTCTTGCGAACAGGAAGCTTGAGGTGCCGGTTCTCGATGCAACAGCCATAACAGCATCCATTCTGACAAATGATTTCGCGACAGCGGGATCAGTCATGTTCCTTCTGGAGATCGGTGAGATCCTTGAGGAGTGGACACATAAGAAGTCGGTGGATGGACTGGCAAGAAGCATGTCACTCAATATCAATAAGGTATGGGTGCGTGTGGATGATTGTGATGTACTTATGGACAGTGCGAAGATCGCAAAGGATGATCTGGTAGTGGTTCATATGGGCAATGTCATTCCATTTGACGGTGTTGTGGATCAGGGCGAGGGCATGGTCAATCAGGCATCCCTCACCGGAGAGTCAGTACCGGTCCACAAGGGACACGGAGACAGTGCATATGCAGGTACAGTTGTTGAGGAAGGTGAGCTGGTAGTCAGAGTTGTAAAGACTGGTAAGACCAGCAGATATGATAAAGTTGTTGCGATGATAGAGGAGTCTGAGAAGCTTAAGTCAGGACTTGAGAGCAAGGCAGAGCATCTTGCAGATGGTCTTGTGCCATGGACTCTCGGTGGAACTATCCTCACATACCTTTTAACAAGGAATATCACCAAGACACTTGCGGTGCTCATGGTCGACTATTCATGTGCACTGAAGATGTCCATGCCTATAGCGGTATTGTCTGCTATACAGGAGGCAAACAAGCATCACCTCACAGTCAAGGGCGGCAAATTCATGGAGGCTGTAGCTGATGCAGACACGATAGTATTTGACAAGACAGGAACACTTACAAAGGCATCACCTACGCTTGTACGCGTCGTATCATTTGACGGAAGAGATCCTGATGAACTGCTCAGGATAGCTGCATGTCTGGAGGAGCATTTCCCTCATTCCATGGCAAGAGCGGTTGTGGCAGGAGCTGCAGCCAAGGGGCTGGAGCATGAGGAGATGCACTCCAAGGTTGAGTATGTTGTGGCTCACGGTATCTCATCAAGCATAGACGGCAAGAAGGTTGTCATAGGAAGCTATCATTTCGTATTTGAGGATGAGGGCTGTGTGATACCTGAGGATAAGATAGAGCTGTACGAGTCGTTGTCCAAGACTCATTCACATCTGTTCATGGGAATCGATGGCAGGCTGGCAGCAGTCATATCCATCAAGGATCCGGTCAGACCTGAGTCGGCCGAGGTTGTTTCAAGGCTCAAGAAGCTGGGAATCAAGAAGGTTGTCATGATGACAGGAGACAGTGACAGAACGGCCAAGGCTATTGCAGAGCAGGTAGGGGTGGATGAGTATTACTCAGAGGTCCTTCCTGAGGACAAGGCAAAGTTTGTCGAGGCTGAGAAGACTGCGGGTCGAAAGGTCATCATGGTGGGAGATGGAATCAATGACTCACCTGCACTGTCGGCATCCGATGCTGGAATTGCCGTAAGTGATGGCGCGGAGATTGCCAGAGAGATCGCAGATATAACTGTCAGTGCGGACAATCTGTACGAGCTCGTAACACTTAAGGAACTCAGTAATAAGCTGATGAGCAGGATCAACAGGAACTATCGCAAGATAGTGACCATCAACACAGGACTTATCATCCTGGGCGTGATGGGAGTTATCCAGCCAACCACATCAGCACTGCTTCACAATTCATCGACGCTTCTCATAAGTCTTGACAGTATGAAGAAGCTGCTGGATTGATGATCGGAGCATAGAATTATATTGATGATCGAAGCGTAGAATCATATAGAATATAAAATAAAGCTGCCCTCTTCACTGTGATGAGTACCCGGGATTCCGGAACATTAGTGAGGAGGGCAGTTTTGTAGTTAAAAGATGATTTTAAATAATAAAAATAATCTGTAAGAATTGTTGACCGGGCCGACAGAATATGACAAAATGTACGTATAAATCATGAGTAGATAGCTGAACATAAGGGCAGAATATTAGCAGATATTATCTGGAATGTTTATGAAATGAAAATATACAGATGTGTGTGGAGCACAGCGTGATGCGTGTGTTCATCACAATAGAATGGAGGATGATCAGTATGGTAAAAACGGTAAAAGGCGATAATTTTGAAGATATAAAGGCATGCGGTGTGGCGGTTGCGGATTTCTCAGCAACATGGTGCGGACCATGCAAGATGATGGCACCGGTATTTCACACGGTTGCAGATGAACTGAATGGTGAAGTGGATTTCTTCAGTGTGGACGTGGATGAGAATCCCGGACTTGCGGCTGCCAATAAGGTGTTCAGTGTTCCGACATTGATACTGTACAAGAATGGTGTTGAGGCATCGAGGAGTGTCGGAGCTATATCCAAGTATGATCTTCTCGATTTCATTGAGAAGATCAAATAATTGTCTGTGATATGTATCCCGGATATTTTAATTGGGATCTGAATTGAAGTGGGGATACAAACTAGAAACAGGAAAAACATAAAGCCCTGTCAGACTTAACATTCATATGGGTCTCATATTATGGATACATATGAATGTTAAGTCTGACAGGGCTTTAAGGTTATTGAAAACACATTGACTATCTGGCGTCTCTGTCTACATATTCTCTATACTTAACCAGACTCTTATATGCCGGTCTGATGATCTTGTCCGTGGTGACAAGCTCCTCGATTCTGTGAGCGCTCCATCCAACTATACGTGCCACTGCAAAGAGCGGTGTGTAGAGCTCCCTAGGAATTCCGAGCATCTCATACACGAATCCGCTGTAGAAGTCTACGTTAGGGCTGACACCCTTGTATATCTTGCGTTCCTTGGCGATGAGCTTTGGCGCGATCTTCTCAATGTTGTTGTACAGAGTCATATCCTCGTCCCTGCCCTTGGCAGCGGCAAGCTGTTCGACAAATGACTTGAATACTTTTTCTCTTGGGTCTGACAGTGAGTAAACGGCATGGCCCATACCATAGATGAGTCCCTTGTGGTCGTAGGCTTGCTTGTTCAGCAGCTTATCCAGATATGCCTCTATGGCCTCTTCGTCATGGTAATCCTTTATGTGCTCCTTGATATCGTCCATCATGTTCATAACCTGCAGGTTGGCACCACCATGCTTCCTTCCCTTGAGGGATGAAAGGGCGGCGGCAATGGCAGAGTATGTGTCAGAGCCGGATGACGTTACAACTCTTGTGGTGAATGTGGAATTGTTACCACCGCCGTGTTCCATGTGAAGCAGAAGTGCTATGTCAAGAACTCTTGCCTCAAGCTCGGTATACTTCATGTCAGGCCTGAGCATCCTGAGGATGTTTTCAGCCACGGAAGCATCCTTGTCAGGTCTGTGAATGTACATACTTCCGTCGTTCTCATAATGGTTGTATGCGTGATAACCATACACAGCCATCATAGGAAATGTTCCGATGAGACCGATACACTGTCTGAGAACATTGTCTATATCCAGGTTGGTAGCCTGATTATCGTATGAAGCCAGAGTCAGCACACTTCTTGTCATGGAGTTCATTATATCCACACTAGGTGCTTTCATGATGACATCACGGGTAAAGTTGGTCGGCAGGTTCATGGACTCGGCGATGACACTGCTGAATTCTGAGAGCTGAGCCTCGGTAGGCAGTTCTCCGAAGAGAAGAAGATAAGCAGCTTCCTCAAATATATGGCGTTTTCCTTTGCCGCCTTTTACGAGATCCTGTACATCATAGCCTCTGTACAATAACTGTCCGTCACACGGAACCTTCTGGCCATCCACATCCTTAAATGCTATGATCTGTGATATATTGGTAAGACCGGTCAGAACTCCCTGTCCATTCTCATCACGCAGTCCTCTTTTTACTCCGTATCTGGCATAGAGCTCTTTGTCTATCACATCATGCTGCTGACAGAGAGAAGCCTGCTTCTCCACGTATTCTGTCAGATTCTCCATATACTCCATATAAGTAACTCCTTTCCGTTTGTATGATAAATCAGATGATCTTTTTGCATATGTCGCTTAGACAACATGCGTCGCAATGTGGCTTCGTTCTGGCTGTGCACACGGATCTGCCGTGATCCACCAGCCTGTGACAGAAGTCATTGCTCTCATCTGGAGGTACAAGCTTCCACAGTTCCATCTCAACCTTCTTCGGATCTTTTATCCCGTCAACCAGTCCCATTCGGTTGACAAGGCGTATACAGTGGGTATCTGTTACAATGGCAGGTTTGCCGTAGATATCACCCATGATGAGGTTTGCGCTCTTGCGGCCTACGCCGGGGAGCTTAAGCAGCTCATCAAGACTGTCAGGAACCTGGCAATCATAGGAATCAACAAGCATATTCATACATGCACTAATATCTCTGGCCTTGCTCTTCCCCAGTCCGCAAGGTCTCACAATGGCCTCGATGTCACTGACATCGGCAG
>ERZ779932.667-NODE-667-length-15863-cov-3.246394_pt1 | contig 15863 bp, 15 predicted proteins | sample MGYA00511064_ERZ779932 | MGnify/ENA primary metagenome ERZ779932 (study PRJEB29588, sample SAMEA1966821) | human gut metagenome | biome: human gut; feature: human-associated habitat; material: faeces | place: Denmark | collected 2008/2010 ...
GCCGCCGCCGTCCGCAGCGGCGGAACTTGCCGTCAGCGACAGGGCGGAACAGCACGCATATATCAATCAACTCGGCAGGCGCTGCGCCTCTGCGCTGGATTCACATATTCGCTTCGGCTGTAATGAAATAAAACGCATCTGTGCAGAACTTTCGGCATACGGACCGATGCAGCAGATAATCTCTCAGCGGCAGACTCTCGATTCACTCTTTTCCGATATGCAGTCGGCGGCTCTGCAGGCACATCACAGGGATAAGTTGAACCTTTCAGTCCTCGCTGGCAGGCTCGATGCGCTCAGCCCCCTGAGAATACTCTCGGGCGGCTATGCGGCGGTCGAACGCGGCGGAAAGCTGATATCAAAAACGAATGTCCCCAAAGAGGGCGACGATATAACCGTGACTGCGGCGGATATAAAGCTCACCGCCCGCGTCACTTCATCTGTCGGAAACGGAGGAACAGGCAATGGCTAAGAAAACTTATGAAGATTCAGTCAAAAGACTTGAAGATATAGTTTCCGCTCTCGAGTGCGGCGACGCTTCTCTCGATGAGTCATTGAAGCTCTTTGAAGAGGGGACGAAGCTCGTCTCTTTCTGCAACGAGTATCTCGACAAAGCCCAGACGAAGATAAAGGAACTGTCAGAGCTTGAAAAGGAGAATGAAGATGAGTAAAAAATATACAGCCGACGAGTATATCTCTATGATAAATAACTCGCTCATGGCATATCTTTCGTCCGAGCCGTCGGGCGCGGGTGAAACAAAAATGCTCGAAGCGATGAGATACAGCGTCGAAAACGGCGGCAAGCGTATCCGCCCGATGCTGACTCTCGAATTTTGCAGGATGTGCGGCGGCAGCGTAGAAGCGGCTCTGCCCCTTGCGTGCGCTATCGAGTTTATCCACACATATTCGCTCATCCACGACGATCTGCCCTGCATGGACAACGACGATATGCGCCGCGGCAAGCCGTCGAGCCATATCAAATTCGGCGAAGCAAATGCGCTCCTTGCCGGCGATTCGCTGCTGACTTTCGCATTCCAGACCGCAGGCGAAGCAAAAGATATCCCCGCCGATGCCGTTGCAAAGGCCGTTTCGCTTCTTGCGCGTGCCGCCGGTTGCGCCGGAATGATAGCGGGTCAGGTGCAGGATCTTGAAAACGAGAACAAGACCGTTTCGGTCGATGATTTGCGCAGTGTCGATGTCCTCAAGACGGGCGAGCTTATAAGATGCGCGTGCCAGCTCGGCTGCATCGCCGCCGGAGCCGACGACAAAAAGCTCGAAGCGGCGCGAATATATGCCGAAAATCTCGGCATAGCGTTCCAGATAGTCGATGATATCCTTGATGTCACGAGCGACGAGGCGACCCTCGGCAAGCCGATAGGCAGCGACGCCGAGAACTGCAAAAACACCTATGTTTCGCTCCTCGGTCTCGAAGAAGCACAGAGAATAGCCGCGGAGCTTACCGATAAGGCAATAGACGCGCTTAAAGTTTTCGGCGATGAGGCTGAATTTTTGATATCGCTTTCCGAAAAGCTTCTCTCCAGAAATAAGTGACCGTCAATCCATTCTCAGTGAAAGGTTGAAGTCAAATGGCATCTGACAAGTACCTTAAAAATATACACTCCCCTGCGGATATCAAAGGCATGAGCTACGATCAGCTCAACGAACTTGCCGCCGAAATACGCACCGTTCTTATCGACACGGTTTCAAAGAATGGCGGTCATCTCGCGTCCAATCTCGGTGTTGTGGAGCTGACTCTCGCCATGCACAAGGAGTTCGATTCTCCGCGCGATAAGTTCGTCTGGGATGTCGGACATCAGGCGTATACCCATAAGCTGCTCACGGGCAGATATGACCGCTTCCACACTCTTCGCAAGGAGGGCGGACTCTCCGGATTCTGCCGCCCCGATGAGAGCGAACATGATATGTTCTACAGCGGCCATTCCAGCACCGCCGCATCGAGTGCGCTCGGACTCTCGACCGCGAACACCATGCGCGGCAGCAAGAATACCGTCGTCGCCGTCGTCGGAGACGGGTCAATGACCGGCGGAATGTTTTATGAGGCGCTCAATAACGCCGGCAGAACGCACGACAGGCTCATAATCGTGCTCAACGACAACGAGATGTCTATCTCCGAAAATGTCGGTTCGATGGCGCGTTATCTTGCCGTCGTCAGAGCAAAGCCCGAATATTACCGCATGAAAGCGCACACCGAAAAGCTCCTGAAACATATCCCGATCATCGGAAATGAGCTTTCGGATGCCGCGTTTGATATAAAGAGCGCATTGAAGCGCATTATCTATTCCGATTCGTGGTTCGAGGATCTCGGACTTCACTATATCGGACCCATCGATGGGCACAATATCCAGCAGCTCTGCGAAGCATTTGAGATGGCAAAGAAGTATGACAAACCCGTACTTCTCCATGTCAATACTCTCAAGGGCAAGGGCTATGACTTTGCCGAGCGTTCGCCCGAGCAGTTCCACGGAATCTCGAAGTTTGATATAAATACCGGCGAGCCTCTTTCATCCGGCACGAGCTTTTCGAGCAATTTCGGCGATATCATGTGCCGCTTCGCCTCCTGCGACGACCGCGTGTGCGCCATAACCGCGGCTATGTCCATCGGCACGGGGCTTGAGCGGTTCTCGAATGAATATAAATACAGATTCTTTGATATAGGCATCGCCGAGGAGCACGCCGTGGCGTTCGCGCTCGGTCTTGCAAAGAGCGGATTTATCCCGGTTTTTGCAGTCTATTCCACATTTCTCCAGCGCTGCTTCGATCAGCTTTTGCACGATGCCGCGCTCCAGAAGCAGAAGATGGTCATCGCCATCGACCGCGCCGGATTTGTCGGCGAGGACGGCGAGACACACCAGGGCGTTTTTGATGTTTCGATGCTCAGAAGCGTGCCGGATATAACCGTCTATTCGCCCTCGTCCTATGAGGGACTCAAACACGCCATGCAGCAGGCGCTCTATTCCGAATCGAAGCTCGTCGCGGTCAGATATCCGCGCGGAGCTCAGCGTGCGATACCAGAGAGCATCAAACCTACCTTTGCCGACTTCGATGTGTTCGGCGACGAGAACGCCGAAAAGGCTATCATAACCTACGGCAGGACTTTTTCAGCCTGCGCGTTCGCATATGAAAAGCTTGTGAATTCCGGCGAATCCGTGAAGCTTATAAAGCTCAACCGCATAATTCCCGTCTGCGAGGGCGCGGTGGAGGCGGCGAAAAACTGCAAGGATGTCTATTTCTTTGAAGAGGGCATACGCCGCGGCGGAGCGGGCGAAGGCTTCCTGTTCGACCTCTCGAAAGCGGGATTCTCCGGAAAATATCATCTCAGAGCTATCGAAAACGGCTTCGTCAAGCAGGCGTCCGTTGAGTCGCTCTTACATAAATACGGCTTTGACGAAGAGGGCGTGCTCTCGTTCGTCGCTTCTGCGGAGGCTTGACCGTGGAGGAAAACAGAAAGCGTATAGACGCTCTTATGGTCTCCTTGGGTGTCGCGCCGTCGCGCGAAAAAGCCAAGGAAATGATAAAGAGCGGGAATGTATATTTAAACGGCAAAGTTGTATCTAAAGCTGGACTTTTGGCGAACGACTGTGATATAATCGAGTATAAAGGCGAGTTGGAACGCTATGTCAGCCGCGGCGGACTGAAACTTGAGAAAGCCGTCGATGTTTTCAAACTCGATTTGAGCGGATATTTATGCATTGATATCGGCGCGTCAACGGGCGGATTTACCGACTGTATGCTCCAAAACGGCGCGAAAAAAGTTTACGCCGTCGATTCCGGCAGCGGTCAGCTTTCGCCGAAGCTGAAGTCCGATCCCCGCGTTGTCGATCTTGAAAAGACGAACTTCAGATACATAACGGAAAAAGAGATTCCCGAGCGCGCCGATTTTGCGAGCGCGGATGTCTCGTTTATCTCTTTGAAATATATCATACCTGCGCTTTCGCCGCTTTTAAAAGACGGCGGCAGTGCTGTCTGCCTTATAAAGCCGCAGTTCGAGGCGGGCAGGGAGAATGTCGGCAAGAAAGGCGTGGTCAAAGATCCGCGCGTGCATATAAAAGTCATCGAAAATGTTTGCTCCTATGCCGTGCAGGCGGGATTTTCGGTGTCGGCTCTCGATTTTTCCCCGGTCAAGGGGCCGGAGGGCAATATAGAATACCTCGTATATCTGAAAAAGGACGAAGTGCAGTCTGTTTCGGCGCCCGATGTTGCGGGAGTCGTCAGCGCGGCGCACGCCTGTTTCAAAGCGGGAGAATAACTATGATGTTTGCAATAATTCCAAATCTTACTCGTAAAAACGCCGCTCAGGTGACAAGGCTCATCTGTGCGCGGCTCGACGAACTCGGCGCGGCATATTCTCTGCCGCTCGGTACAGAAGATGTGTTTTCCGATACCAAGGCTGAATTTTTGCCTGAAAAAGAGCTGCTCGGCGGCTGCGAGGCGGTCATAACCGTCGGCGGGGACGGAACGATAATCCATTCCGCCAAGAAAGCCGCAGTCTATTCGAAGCCCGTTTTAGGTATCAACGCCGGCCGCCTTGCGTTCATGGCGGGTCTCGAGATACACGAGCTCGATTTGCTCGAAAAGCTCATAACCGGCGATTACAGCATGGATAAGCGCATGATGCTCAAAACCACCGCCGCCGACGGTGACAGCGTGCAGAGCGGATACAGCATGAACGACTCTACCGTAATGCGCCTGTCGAGGCTGAGCAGAATTTCCGAGATAAATGTCGATCTCGACGGCAGATATTTCAACCGCTATCTCGGCGACGGACTCATTCTCTCGACTCCGACGGGTTCAACGGCATATTCTCTCTCTGCCGGCGGTCCCGTGGTCGATCCGAAGCTCGAGTGTATGATACTCACTCCGATTTGTTCTCATTCGGTGTTCACCCGTTCGCTCGTTTTGGGCGACGATGCGGTGCTGCGCATCTATTCCGATGATGACGGACCTCTCTCCGTCTCGTGCGATGGCGACGAGCCGTTCACCGTCTCGGCGCAGGGGAGCATAACGGTCGAAAAGGCGGACATCTGCGCGAGCTTTATCAGACTCAAGAACGACAGTTTTGTAGATATACTCAACAGAAAAATGATGAAATGGAACAGCAGTTCCCACGACGAACGGGAGGTATAACCTTGAAAAAAAGAAGGCAGGAAGCAATACTCGAAATAATTGAAAAATATGACCTGTCAACCCAGGACGAGCTTCTTCAGAAGCTCAAAGACAGCGGCTTTGACGCCACTCAGGCGACGGTTTCGCGCGATATAAAAGAGCTGCGCCTTGTCAAGACCATGGGTGCAAACGGCCAGTATAAATACGCCGTCACAAAGACCGAGTCGGACGAACTGCTCTCGAAGTTTCGCAGCATATTTGCCCAGTCCGTCGTCTCTGCCGACTATGCAGGCAACACAATTGTTATCCGCTGCTATACCGGCATGGCTCAGGCGGCGTGCGCGGCATTTGATTCCATGCATTGGGAGGGGCTTGTCGGCACTCTCGCGGGCGACGATACTATATTTGCCCTTTGCAGAAGCGAAAGCTACGCTTCGCAGATGAAAGATTCCATAAAACGACTTATCGAAAAATGAGGTTTGAGCTATGCTTCTCAGTCTGAAAATAGAGAATATAGCAATAATTGAGAGCGCCGATATCGAGTTCGATTCGGGGCTCAATGTCCTTACGGGCGAAACCGGCGCGGGCAAGTCGATCATAATCGATTCTATAAACGCCGTGCTCGGCGAGCGCACATCGCGCGAGCTTATCAGAACCGGCGCGCAGTCCGCGAGCGTTACCGCGCTCTTCTCCGGCGTTTCCGCCGACACTGCCGCGCGGCTTAAAGAATATGATATCGAGCCCGACGAGGACGGCAATATACTTCTTCGCCGCACCCTCGGTCTGGACGGCAAAAACACCTGCCGCATAAACGGCGTGCCTTCGAATGTCGCGTCGCTCCGACAGGCGGGACATGAGCTGATAAACATACACGGTCAGCATGACAACCAGGCGCTCATGGCGCCAGAAAAACACTTCGAGTTCATCGACTGCGTCGCGGACGATGCCGATTTGCTTGAAGAATACAGAGAAAAATTCAGAGAACTCTGTTCATATATCAGGGAGCGCGACTCCCTCAAAACCGACGAGTCGGAGAAGCTTCGCCGGCTTGATCTGCTCGATTATCAGATAAACGAGCTTGAACAGGCGGATATAAGACCCGGCGAACGCGATGAACTCAACGAGCGAAAGACGCTTCTTCAAAACTGCGAGCGTGTCACGGCATCGCTCAGAGCGGCGTATGATATTCTCCAGGGCGCCGACGACAGCTTCGGCGTGATAAGCGCGATAGGCGACTGCGCCGGGAATGCGGAGGACGCCGCCCGATTCTACAAAGATGTCGAGCCCGCCGCAAAGACTCTTCGCAATGTCGGCTATGAGCTTGAGGACTGCGCGGGAGAACTTCGCTCGGCTATTGAAGATTTCTCCTATGATCCGTCCGAGCTCGAAGAGATCGAAGCGAGACTTGATGAGCTTTTCCGCCTCTCAGTAAAATACGGCTCGACGGAAGATGAAATGCTCTCTTTCCTTGATTCCTCGCGCGAGGAGCGCAATAAAATAGCCCTCTCGGATGAGCGGGTCAAAGAGCTCGATGCGCTCGTCAGCTCGACCAAAGCCGAGGTTCGCGCCCTTGCCGAAAAGCTTACTGCGGCGCGTGAAAAGGCGGCGCGCGAGTTTGAGCGCGGAGTGACCGAACAGCTCGAATTTCTCGATATGCCGTCGGTCAGCTTCAAAGTCAACAGAGAAAAAACACCGTTTACAATAAACGGTGCGGACAATATAGAATTTCTCATTTCCGCAAACGCGGGCGAGACGCTCAAGCCCCTCGCGAAAATCGCTTCTGGCGGCGAGCTGTCGCGCATAATGCTCGCGATAAAGAGCGTTATCGCCGGCAGAGACGGACTCGATACGATGATATTCGATGAGATAGACGCAGGACTCAGCGGCAGAGCGGCGCAGAAAGTCGCCATGAAGCTCAAAGAAGTTTCACGCGGCAGGCAGGTCATCTGCGTAACCCATTCCGCTCAGATAGCGGCGCAGGCGGACTGCCACATGAGAATCAGCAAATCCGTCTCGGACGGCAAGACCTATACAAAGGTCGAACGCCTCGACACAGAGGGCAGAAAATATGAAATAGCAAGGATAACCGGTGGACTCGATGTCACCGAACTTCAGCTCAAATCGGCCGAAGAGATGCTCAGAAATGCCGGGAATCTGTAAAAACATAAAAGGGGAGATAACTTATGTCAGACAAGAAAAAAGAAACGCAGGGCGCTGCCGAAAATCAGAAGCTCAGCACAAAGGAAAATGTTCTTCAGACTGTCAAATTTGCGCTGTTCTCCGCCTCTGCGGGAATTATTCAGATAGCAACATACACCCTGTTTTATGAGGCATGCCATTTCAAAGAGTGGATAGCCTATCTTATTTCGCTTGTTCTCTCCGTGCTTTGGAATTTTACTTTCAACCGCAAATTCACCTTCAAATCTGCGAACAATGTCCCGATAGCCATGCTTAAAGTCGCGGCTTATTACTGCGTGTTCACTCCGCTCTCAACTTGGTTTACGAAGTATGCCACTACCGATCTTATGTGGAACAACTATCTTGTTGAGGCTCTCTGCATGGTGACAAATTTCGTGACCGAGTTCCTGTACGATCGCTTCGTCGTGTTCCGCAATTCCATGAACACCAACGATGTTGCAAAGAAAGACAAAGAAAAAGCCGAGCACAAGGCTCAGCAGGATAAATAATCAAGTGAATTTTCAAAGATATCTTGACTGAAACGGAATTAAACATGACTGAAGAAAAGAAGTGTCCTCTATATAAAAAATGCGGCGGATGCCAGCTGCAGAATCTGAGCTACGCGGAGCAGCTGAAATTCAAACAGCGCAAGGTGGAAAAACTGCTCGGCGAGTTCGCCCATGTCGAGTCGATAATCGGCATGGCTGAGCCGTATCATTACCGCAACAAGGTGCAGGCGGCGTTTGCCACGGCGAGAAACGGAAAGATAATTTCCGGCGTCTATCAGTCCGGCACGCACAGCATAGTCTGCGTCGATTCGTGCCTCACCGAGGACAGAAAAGCGGATGAGATAATCGTTTCGATCCGCAATATGCTGAAAAGTTTCAGAATACAGCCGTATGACGAGCAAAGCGGCGGCGGTACACTTCGTCATGTCCTCGTCAAGCGCGGATTCAAGACAAATCAGATAATGGTCGTGCTCGTCACATCGGGTCCGATTTTCCCCGCGAAGAACAACTTCGTAAAAGCTCTTCGCAAGGAGCATCCCGACATAACAACGATAGTCCATAACATAAACCCGTATCAGACGAGCCTTGTGCTCGGTGAGCGCGAGAATGTGCTCTACGGCACGGGCAAAATCGAGGACGAGCTCTGCGGGCTGACTTTCAGAATATCCCCGCGCTCGTTTTATCAGATAAACCCGGTGCAGACCGAGGTGCTCTATAACACCGCGATGGAATATGCCGGCATGACCGGGAGCGAAAAGGTTATCGATGCCTATTGCGGTATCGGCACAATAGGGCTCGTCGCGTCGAAGCGGGCGGGCGAGGTAATAGGCGTTGAGCTCAATCGCGACGCCGTTCACGACGCAATATCGAACGCCAAGCGAAACGGTATAAAGAACGTCCGATTCTTCTGCGACGATGCAGGCGAGTTTATGCTCGGCATGGCGCAGGACGGGGAGAAAGCGGACATAGTTTTCATGGATCCGCCGCGCGCAGGAAGCGACGAGTGCTTCCTGTCGTCGCTCGTGACCCTCGCGCCGAAAAAGGTGGTCTATATCTCCTGCAACCCCGAGACCCAGCAGTGTGACCTGCGCTTTCTGACAAAGCGCGACTATAAAGTCGAAAAGATTCAGCCCGTCGATATGTTCCCGCATACGAACCATGTGGAGACGGTTGCGTTATTGGTCAGGAACATATCAACCAAAGAACACGTTGTTATAGAGGTTAGTCCGGAAGAGCTTGAGCTTGGCTCGTTAAAGACTCACGGGACTTACGAAGAGATTAAATCCTACGTTCTTAAAAAACACGGCATAAAGGTATCAACTCTCAACATTTCACAGGTTAAACGCAAGTGCGGACTTGAGGTCAGCGAGGCATACAATAAGCCAAAGAGTCAAAACAGCAAAGTCCCCAACTGCCCTCCCGAAAAAGAGAACGCCATTATGGACGCCTTAAAACATTTCAATATGATATGACAATACCCCTCGCAGTTGATTCTGTGAGGGATATTTTATTCTGTATAACATCAAATCTTTTTATAATATCGCTTATTTTTCTACATATCTTTTTGAATAATGTATACCCGAACATCAGATATTAACCTAACAGTCAGAACTTATAGTCTATATTTCAAATACTCCTCCTTATTTAAGGAGACCTTTTGAACAAAGCAAATCTCCGCAGATTGCTCTACGGAGATTTGCTATTACTATAATAATTTGTTAAAATTACTGCTTAATTCTCAGTTTACCCTCAATTTCCTAAACACAACCGGATTCAATTAAATTGTCCACGGCAGAATTCATTGCAGCGGAAATATTTTGTCCCGCTCTGTTAAATCCATAAACTCGTGTCGCCTTTTCTGTTTTTCTTTTTTGCCACAAAGCACAATTATAAAAATGCCAATGAAAACTGTTTGTATAATCTTAGCAAGCAGACCATTTGGTTATCCAAACGGTAGCTTGCCCGCTTTGAACCAACTCAGCAAGCAGTGTGTTCGGACAGCTACACTACCAAACACCTCGTTAGGGACACCCTAAGACCTGTAAAATCACTTTGCGTATATTACTTCCTCATTCATGATTTTCAAGGCTTCTTGCTCTAACATATATGCTTCATAGCGTTTTTGGCTAGCTTCTAAAGCCAAATCATTGATTTTTTTCTGAATATCTTTATTTTTTAACAACGGAATAACAATTTGTCTAATGTGATTATCATCTATTTCGTCAACAACCGAACCATAAGTAAATCTGGTTATCAACTGATGACCATATTCCGATGACAAGAAAATATTTAAATATCCCGCAATATCATCACATGCCGGAACAACGCGAATAATATGTTGATTTGCAGTCCAATTTTCCCATTGTTTCCCAACCAATGCAACTTTACCAATAGTCCCACTACACGTTATTAAAGTCATATTTTCATGCAATTCGAGTTGTTTTGCAATCCTATCCGCGTGATGTGTTAAGGATAAATATTTTTTATTTGTCGGATCTAATTCACCAAGTTGTTTTCCACCAATAAATACTCTACCGTATCCTTCTTCAACATAAACACGCTTAAACCTACCTGGTAATATGACTTTAGAGCTGATACGTTCATCACCGATTGTAGTCACTTCAGCAGAGTATTGTTCTAAGTGCTTAATAATAGCGTCAACAATTGGCAGGTGATAAGATGCATCTGCACGACCATTCAAGTCACTTAATTTGACGCTAAATGCATTTACATTTGCTGAATTTTTTATATTATTTTGTTTGAATTCGCTTATAGGAGGCAACTTCAATTCATCAATAAGTAAGGTTGTCGCTTGGTCAATTAATTCGTTTGATTCATCACGCAATTTGAAAGATTCGACAATAAGATTATGTATTCTTTCTTTGATTTCTTTTGGTGTATCAGGTATGGGAATGGTGGCAAGGTGCTCAGGTTCTATATGTGTAATAACAGCACCATAGCTATTAGTAAGTAAAATTTTATTACCCACTTTACTTTTTAAATATGCATAGACATACCCTTGATCTACTGTGTTTTTACAGTTGATTCTTAAAAGGTCATGACTGAATATTTTATTTTTTAAAGTATCTGATACATAAGACACATTTCCTATAGTACCAGAGCAGGTCATCAAAATTTGCCCTTTTTTAACACGCAAATTTTCTATATTAGTTTTAGTCAAATGGGAAATATATCCATCCGGTTTTGGCTTAATATCAACTATTGTGGATGGCTGATATATTGGAAAATCTGAATGTTCAAGCCATATACGTTTAAAACGAGCACATGTATAAGATGTCGTTAATCCATTTTCGCCTCCTATAGTTGTAGAAGGAAATTTTGAATTTTTAATAATTTGTCTGGCCTGCTTTGCCTCTACATCGAAAACGCTTGCTTCAAGACGTTTACCACGAGATATAACATCAGACAAAGACACTGAACACCATTTCAATGGTATATCATTCGTTTCAACGTCAATAGCATTTTCATTATCTAATTTGTGTGCCAAATTACTGTTTACCACGCTATTCCCTCCTGTTGCTTCCATTTTGCGAAAATCTCGGGAACATCAGGTGTTTGGTCATCCTCAACTTTCTTTTTTTGCTGATGAGATACAGTGCGTTCGCCAGTGCCTGTATCTCCCAGCACAAGAACGCTGTTAGTATCCGGAACGAGTATTTCGTTACCCTCTTTATCTCTCTTAAAAATTGGATTTCCTCGTTTATCGTGACCCACTTTTTCAACCATAGCCATAAAGATATTATAATCAGCCATTTTTCCTGATTTTTCCTCTGAATCTTTCTGTTGCTTCGTTTTCTTTTGTAAGAAAAGAACAGATGTCTGCGTGCCGTTACGAGGCTGAAAAGTATCAACGTGAAGATCGACACTGGCAACGATTCGATGATTTTTAATCAGCCACTCTCTGATGTAGCCTAATCCCGGTGAACCGAGAATCGAATCAGGCAAAACAATACCCATTCTTCCGCCAGGGACAAGCAACTGAGTACAACGTTCAATGAACAGGATTTCAGGAGGGACAGACGATTGCAAACGTTCTGTCATCGTCCATTTGTTATTTGCTTTATCATTATCCCAAATGTGCGCTAATTCAAATTGCTCAAGTACATTTTTGTCTTTAACCGGAATTTTGCTTCCAAAGGGCGGGTTAGTTACGATTACGTTGAAAAATTCCAAGGTGGTGTGGTTTCTTATATCAGATTTCTTTACACCAAGCGCTTCTGCAAGTTTTGTTTTGAAGTCATCGCTCCACTCGTGAGGCGGTAATAAAGAGTTGGTTTGCAAAATATTACCGCTTCCATCGTTATTCATAACCATATTCATTTTGGTAGCTTTTACAAGATCGGGATTTATGTCAAAGCCAAAGAAATTGGTAGCAGCCATTTCCGATATTCTATCTTGAAAAGCTCTGACAGAATCGCTATCCCAATCTTTTCTTTCACATCCAATATCCTTAGAGAAATCTTTTTCAAGCTGTGCTATAACGTGTGTCATAGCGGTTACAAGAAATCCGCCGGTTCCGCAGGAGCTGTCCAAAACCTTCTCATCAATTTGGGGATTAATCATTTCCACAACCATTTTCATAACATTTCTCGGCGTGAAAAATTCTCCTCGATCACCTCGAAGATTAGCGCCTACAATTTCTTCATAGGCTTTTCCTTTGATATCAATGTTAGTATTTAATAAACTATATTTTTGAAGTTCGCTAACAATATAAGCAAGACTACGGGGAGAGAGCTTTATTTCATCATTGGCATCGAAAATCTTTCCGTGTTTTCTCTTGACTCTTTCAAAAATCTTGGAAATTCGTTTTCTAACCGTAAGCTGACCATCAGGATTGGAACGTTCTTCGGAGGTGGTATAAAACTCCAACGGCTTAGGAATATTACGCTCATCTTCTATTTTGCAGAAAATAACCTTTAATAGCTCAAAAAAGGCAGGCTGCTTTTGCAAGCCGTCATTGACGTGAATATGGTTATGGCAGGTTTTAAACACAAAAAGAAGATTATCATCATAGGCGTTCTTCAGCGAAGACCTTTTAGGACGGTTAATGTCATCCAGATTGCCGTCGGCAGAAGGAATGTCATTGTAATCCATAAAAGCAAGATTGCCTTTATCATCAACATATTTGTGAAAAACTTCTTTTTGCTTTCCGTTAGTCCACATACCCCATTCGCAATTAGGACAAGCTGACATATAGGATTTCAATTGTTCAACGCCGTCTTTTGCATTACGAGCGTCAACTGTTTCTTTCTTACACTCGATGATTAGCTTAATATTATTTTGAGTTTGCTCAATATCTGAATTATCAAAAATAACAATATCAGCACGAGGTTTTCTTGAACCCAGTTGCAAAGTGTACTCAATTCGGATTTGTTTAGGAGAATACTTGTGCTCATTAACAAGACGCTTTTCAATTGTCTGTCTAACGTACTCCTCCGGTGTGTCATTGCGGAATTTTCCGTCAACATAGTCACAAATCTTTCCTTCCGGAATTACAATAACTTTTGTTTCAGGCATATTATTTTCCTCCTAAAATTTTTCCAATCATTTTTTCATAAGCTGATTTATCGGTCAAATAAGCTTTGGCAGCTTCGTTAAAAAAGTCAACAAGCTTTCGATCGTTTAAAGCCAGTGTCCCTTTTAACTTACTGTGCATTTCAGGTGTAAGACGGACTTGTACCTGTTTTGTTTTTTCATCCACTGACTTCACCTCAACTTGATATCAAAATATCTTGATATAATGATATCATTTTAATGCTGATTATTCAATTTCAAACAGAGACTTTTTTTGTAACAATGAATACAATTTCGTAAAATCTTTTATGAATTAATCGTCTGCTTTTCAGCAGGCGTTATTTTTTGCAAAAAATTTTTGAAACAGACTTAAAAAATGACCTTTCCCATTGGGTATAGGTGAAGGGCTATTTAGAAAGGAGGTGATGCCCACCGAAGCAAACCTACAATTGAATAGCTGCCAAGCGAAGGATAAACCGCCACGACCTCTACGGAGCGAGCGCAGCCGAAAGGCTGACGGCACAGCGTCGAGCAGGATTGCCTGTCAGGAAAGTACGCTTTGGCAGTGTGACACATAACATACAGTTTGATGTCACGCTTTTTAAGGTTCACGAGCCGCTCATAATGCGACCTCTGAGCGACAAAAAGCACGAAGGAGAGTAATTATATTCCCCACCACATTTTCGGACTTATTAAGCGTGACAGGAAAGGAGGTCAAATGCTCATTGAAATTAAGACAGGACAGTTTCGGAAGGTCAGCCGCTTGGTCAGGCGGGAGTGCTGCAACTGTATGGACGGCAACTGTCTGTTGCTCGACGACGGAGAAACGCACACTTGCGTGCAGCTGATTTCCAAGTATCACATCTTCTGCAACCATTTCAAGAACGCTGTGCTTCCTCTCGACAAGGAGCTGTATCGGGAGCTGATCTGCGGCAACGATTACAAGCGCTGCCAAAGCTGCGGTTCACGCTTTTATTCCAAGGCTCGCAACAAACGCTACTGCGACAAATGCGCCGAGAGAATCAAGCGGAAGAAGGCAGCTGAACGAAAGTGCCGTCAACGTGAACGTGAACGTCAGAAGCAGCTCCTATATATAAATAACTAAATAGACAAATAAAAAAATAACTAACCGAAATAGAAGAAGTTTATCTCAACACACCTACCTATATGGGTGGCGAAAATTTTTCTTTTCGGGAAGTGGAAAGGAGAACCAAATGAACAACAACGCAAAAGTATTCTCGCTCATTGAGATGAGAGAAATGATGATCGACACCTCGGGCTATCAGATGATGGAGGAGGTAGGAGAGTTCACCGGAACGCTTGAAATGAAAGCGCAGGGACACAAGAAATCCATTCGCATTTTTCTCACGCTCGACGACGGAAGGAAAATCATCACACCGATTTTCTGGTGGCAGACTTACCTCGGATTTTACTATATGCCAATCGGTACGAAGCTCCGACTTTTTTATTCGGAAAGTAATCAAAACAAAGTTTACCTTGAGAAGATCGAAATTATTGAAAATGTGTAGCGTGGCTACACGGCTCTACACAGGATGTTAGTCTTATGGTGTAGCGAGCATAGGTTTTGTAATGCCAAAACCGGCGGCTGAAAGCCGAAAGGGGAATGTTCCCCTGTAACCCCAATTCAGAAAGGAAGTTTTACAATGCGAAAGCGCAATTTTAACATCAATGTCAGAGTAACAGAGAACGAGAAAAAGCGGTTGAAAAGAGCCGCAAAGCACTATGGGATTTCGCTCTCGGAGTATCTGAGAAAGGTCGGTTTGAACAAAAATCTGACCGAAAAACCGAGCCGAAAACTCTACGAAGTGTACGCTTCGGTGAACGATTTGCGGAGCAATTTATATCCGCTCGACGGAAGAATTTTGGAGGGAAAGCTCTCGGAAATCGAGCAAAAAATTCTCTCCGCATACCACGAACGAAAGGAGGACGACAGCGGTGGCGACAACGAAAATTTGGGCGGTTAAGGACAACTTGGAGCGCACGGTAAACTACGCCGCCAACCCTAAAAAGACGGTAGATTCAGATTTGAAAAAGGCGATTCACTACGCCGGTGACGAAGCAAAAACGGAAAGCCGTTGCTATGTAACGGGCGTAAACTGCAATGTCGATTCAGCATTTGAGGAGATGAACGCCGTGCAGGAACGCTTCGGAAAAACAGGCGGCAACGTTGCCTATCACGCTTATCAGAGTTTCAAAACAGGCGAGATCACGCCGGAGCTTTGTCACGAAATCGGTGTCGAGTTGGCCAAGAAAATGTGGGGCAACGAGTATCAGGTGCTGGTAGCGACGCATCTGAATACCGGTACGCTGCACAATCACTTTGTCGTATGCAGCACTAATATGTGGACAGGCAAAAAGTTTGATTGCAACGAGGGAGCTTACTGGAAATTCCGTGCTTTGTCGGACGAGCTTTGTGCCGAACATAATCTGACCGTTATCAAAAATCCGACAGGCAAAACGCCGAGGAGCATTTACTTTGCGGAGAAAAACGGCGAGCCG
>ERZ779932.673-NODE-673-length-15727-cov-3.666156_pt1 | contig 15727 bp, 7 predicted proteins | sample MGYA00511064_ERZ779932 | MGnify/ENA primary metagenome ERZ779932 (study PRJEB29588, sample SAMEA1966821) | human gut metagenome | biome: human gut; feature: human-associated habitat; material: faeces | place: Denmark | collected 2008/2010 ...
GATGCTCATCCGGGGAAAAGAAGGACTTCCTATTATATAATAAGGTGTACCGGGACATACCGGATAGAATCCCATAGCAGAAAATACATACCAGGCAGACATCTGTCCTGCATCATCATTACCTGACAGACCACCGGGAGCGTTCAGATATTCTGTTTCCATAATATGACGTACCTCCCGTTGGGTTTTCCAAGGTTGTCCGGCATAGTTGAAGAGGTAGGCTATCTGATGACAAGGTTCGTTGCCGTGCCAGTAGCGGTGTTCGCTGAACATGGAATCCAGTTTGGCAATGTATTTTTCTTTTCCGCCCATACATTCCATAAGTCCGTATATATCATGGGGGGCATACCAAGTATAATGGCAGGGAGCTCCTTCGGTGATGAAGCGGGTGAAAGAAAAGGCGTTACCGGCATCGGTGAGGAAACTTCCGTCAGCGTATCTGCCTTGGGCATATCCGGTGCTAGGGTTTATTACGTTACGGTAATATCGTGCACGTATCATTAATGTATCATAAAGTCCTGTTTTTTGTGGATCAGGAAAGTAATCATCTGATGTTTCCAACTTTTGCAGGACTTGGGCCAATACGAAATCATCGTATGCATATTCTAAAGTACGTGACACTTGTTCGCAGGTATGAAAGGCTTCCGGTACGCTGTCTTCCAAAGGAATGTATCCATATTTCAGATAAGAATTCAAAGCACGCCGTCCCATTCCGTTTTTATATTCTTCATAGGTGGCGGGAGTCCTGAATGCGTTCCGGAGCATTCCTTCGCAAGCTTTGTTGATATCAAAATTACGGATTCCTTTGATATAGGCATCTCCCAGTGCGGAGATGCAATGATCGCCTATCATGGCTGCGGTATAACTGTTCCAACAAGGGAATATAGGCAGCCAGCCACTTTGTTCATATTTGTCCACCAATGATTGCATCATGTCTCCGGCTTTCTTTGGGGTCAGGATATTGATTAACGGATGGAGAGCACGGTAAGTATCCCACATACTGTAATCTTCATAGTAATTTCTACCGTTGGCTGATTGTCTGAACGGGTGTCCTGTGGAGAAAGAAGGGTAGCGCCCGTCTACATCATTGAATGTACGTGGCAGGAATGAGGCACGGTAGAGTGCTCCGTAAAATTTCTCTTTATCGTTTCGGTTGTTTGTCTGTACTGTAACTTGTGAAAGCCTTTGTTCCCAGATGGAGTTCAGTTCCTGTCGGGTGCGGTCAAAATCCCAATGAGGTATCTCGGTGTCCAGATTCTTTTGAGCGCCTTCCATGTCAGTAAAAGAGGAAGCGGCTTTGATTAATATGGGTCCTTCTGAGTGTATTTTGAACCGGAGATATGCACCTATACCTGTTCCATCGGCTATCTGTCGTTGTCCGGCGAAGAGACTGTCATGCCGGAATGTACCATATTCTTCTATTTCATTTTGATATTCAATGATAAAGTACCCGTTGTATCCGGCGGGTTCTCCCCAGCCTTGATAGATGCGGTGGACGGGATTGTATCCGCGTATCTGTTTTTTTATGGTATCGATTTCAATATATCCTTTCCCTTCATCACTGTTAGGATTGACTATGAGATAAGCATCTTCCGGTTGGTTATAAGTGAATCGGAAAATGGCTGAACGGGAACGTCCGGTCATTTCTGCAAAGATGGAATAATCTTTGAGAAGGACGGAGTAATAGGCAGGCGTTGCTGTTTCTTCTTGGTGAGAGAACAGGCTTCCTCTGTCTTGGGGAAGATATTTCAGTGTACCCGATACAGGCATCAAGGTCATGGAACCGTAATCCTGTGTACAACCTCCGACAATCCAATGTGAATTGCGGAAACCTTGTATTTTCGTATCTTTGTAATAATAGGGAGCCTTACATTTTGCTTCTGTATCTTGTGTTTGGGGAGTCCAAAAGTTCATTCCGTTGGGCTCTAGAACAGCAGGCAGCGTTTGCCCGTACTCTTCGGTATTTTTGCCGAAAAGTTCTGCGGTGTGGGTTGCGCTTGGTGCAGTGCCCGTACGGGTATCTACGTAGAACAGTAGGGATTCTTCCTGATGACCGATACAAGCAGTAAACAGGCTGCATATAATCAGCAGGTAAGATAGGGTACTTTTCATAGCTCTTCTTGGAAAAGGGTTATTTTTTAATCTCCTGACGGAGCATTTTTATAAAGAGTTCCGGCCGGTCCAGATTGACTAAATCGGGATGGACTTCAATCGCTTTTTTATATTCTTTTTCACTCGCATTCTGAATAGCAGCCATTATCTTGATATGATTGCTTTTGCAGAATTCTTTGAATTGAGGAGTGATATTGAGGATATCTGTTTCTACATAGGCCGGGGTGCATATTTTCATCCATTTCTCCAAAGCCGCTATATTGGAGGCATTTACTTTAATCTTCATTTCCGGAGCGATTTTGATAAATTCTTTCAGCATTTCTGAGTCTGCAAACCAGAAGAAACTTTTATTTTCATATCCTTTTTGGCGTACTAATGTAATCAAATCTTTTATCGGAGTTCCTCGTTTTACATCAAAAAAAATGTGTGCCTTTCCTTGTAGGGTATCTAGCATTTCGGCTATACGGGGTACGTGAATGCCGATAAATCGAGAACTGAACCAACTGCCGGCGTCTAATTTTTCAATATCTTTGGATAGCATATCTTGAATGGGACCTTTACCGTTGGTAGTACGGTCTAAAGTTTCATCATGCAGATTATAAAGTATATTGTCTTTACTTTTGCGCACGTCCACTTCTATCCAGCCGGCTCCATGTTTCAATGCAGCTAGAGCTGATGGAATGGTGTTTTCCGGCGCTATATGGTTCGCTCCTCTGTGTACTACGATTTCGATAGAGTCCTGGTACATCATTTTATGGGCATGTATAGGAAATGGGAATAATACCAAGATGGATGTCGCGATATGAAGTAATAAGATTTGATGACGTTTCATGAATTATTTTTTGCTTTAAAGGTTTTTATAAGAGCTTGCCGTAACAAGCCCTTATAAAAACTTATTTAATTTATCAATAACCGTAATTTTGCTTCCAGTTGGTGTTTGAATTCATCAAGCCGACAGATACAGGGAAGATTCTACGCCATTTCTCGGTCTTGGCTTCCGGATGATATTGATTTTTATATCCCCAGTCGTCTTCGAACTTTCCAAAACGGATTAGGTCATTGCGACGCCATGTTTCTGCGTAAAATTCACGTGCACGTTCTTCAAGCAACTCGTCCAATGAAGGAGAATGCTCCAATAATGGAGCGTTACAGTAGCTGCGTATTTGGTTGAACAGGGATTGTGGCGTATCACCGTTCGTAGCTGTTGCTCCCCGTAGAATAGCTTCTGCTTTCATTAGCAGAATATCTGCATAACGGAAGATAGGTACATCATTGCTTTGATTCCGGTTATAGAGGTTATAATCGTCTGCTTGAATAGCCCATTTGATGCATCGGTATCCCTGGCACCATGCGTTCAAGTCATTTCCAAGATCCATTTGGTCATTCAAGATGGTGATATTCTTGGTGAGGACAACTTGTTGTCCGTTGTATATATAAGGTTCTGTTCCCATTGTATGTGTGCTGATGTCATAATAGTTGATCGCACCTTTCATGATGATGTCATTGCGTTCATCTCCTTCCAGGCAAAAACGGTCTGCCGCCTCGGGAGTAACGATGAAAATGCCTCCGGCATTTTGGGATAGTGTTATGCCGAACAGTCCTTTACCGTCCGCACCATCATTGTTGAATTTAGGCCAGAATTGGAAACGGGCGTAAGTATTGGCTCTGGTTGATGTTTCATTATTTTGGTATGGCATTGCATAGATGAAATCTTTGATCTGATAGCCGTTGTCCGGCATGAATTTCTTGCGATAACCATCACTGAGGTTGAAATGACCAGAGGCGATGATATCATCGCAATATTTTATGACATCATTCAATTTGGAATTAGTCATGCTTGGATCATAAGTAGCTACATCATTACAGGTATAAACAGCCCAGTTTATATAGAGTTTGGCAAGGAGAGCCTCAGCCATCCATTTGGTTGGTTTGCCATAAGTGGAAGCATCAACATCTTCTTTTAAACCGCCGGAAGCCAAAGCACGAAGCAGGTCGCTCTCGATAAATTTTGTAATTTCGGAACGGGGAGAACGGTCGATAGCTTCAGAATCGCCGATCAAATGGTCTAATTTGGGAGTTGCTCCGAATGTATCCATAAAAATAAAATGATAGAAAGCACGCATGGCAAGTGCCGGAGCAATCAAGGCTTCTTGTTCGGCATTGTTTTCATCCTCTCCACCCAGGTCAAAAATTGCTTGATTGCACTTTGTGATTGCAGCCGGAATATCACCGGCCCAGTCCACGTGTGCGTCTCCTGGAAGGCTGGCATGAAGAGAGGAATGGATATAATTGCCGCCATCATACCAGTTACCACCAAATGTCACTGCCATGAATTCATCAGAGGACAGCAGGGCAGCTTCCATATAACGACGTCCTAATGCTCCGCCGAATCCATAATACAAACCTGCCATTTTCGCTTCTTTGGCAATTTCGGAATCCGGGTATTCTGTATAAGTGGATTTAAGATCCACATCTAGATCTGTGCAGGAGGAGAAGGTGAACAGACCACCTACTAGCCAGGTTATTAATTTTATGCTATTTTTCATATCAGTTTTCAATTATATGGTTAGAAATTCATGTTTACACCGATCATAAATGAACGGGTACGCGGATAGTAATTGGTGCGTCTGTCCATACCCGGTTCCAAGCCTCCAAGGTTGATTTCCGGATCACGACCGGAGTAACCGGTAATGGTGAATACATTATTACAAGTAGCGTATAGCTTGAGCGAGTTTATCCAGTTACCAATTTTGCCGAAAGTATATCCCAATGAAACCGAGGACAGACGGAAATAACTACCGTTCTCTATCCAGCGATTGGATGGTGCTTGAGATTGTGTGTCTGTAGCACGGTGTTCGGTAGCTACGCTTTTTAATACATTGCGGCCTTCTTTCACAAAAGAAACATTAGAGTATTGTTCTGCAGTGGCGTTGTAGATATCTTGTCCAAAAACACCAGTAAAGAATAAATCGAGATTCCAGTTCTTGTATTGGAAGTTATTGCTCCAGCCTAAATTTAAATCAGGTTGTGCGCAGCCGGTAATAGTACGGTCTCTATCAGTTTCAGGATCTGTGGTCGTTTCGCCTGTACGCTCACCCGTTTCAGGATCGTGTACATAAAAGATGGATACTCCTTGGTTATTGTAGCCGGCCCATTCGTAGGTGTAGAAGGTGCCGATAGGATGTCCTTCCATGATGCGCTGTACGTCTGCATTTGAAGAATAACCTGCGATTTCAGGATCGGCTGCACGGATATAATCTACGGAATATTCACTGTTGGATATACTTTCTACGTTATTTTTATTATGAGATAAGTTCAAACTGGTTTGCCAAGAGAAATTTTTTGTTTGTATAGGAGTGGCATTAATGGTAAATTCAATACCTTTATTGCTGATATCTCCCACATTGGCCGGCATGGTTCCGAAAGGATAGCGGTTTGTGGAAACCTCGTAAGTGTATATCAGGTCGCTGGTACGCTTGTCATAGTATTCGATGGTTCCTCCTAATCTGCCTCCAAAGAAGCTGAAGTCCAGCCCGATGTTCAACATGGCTGTACGTTCCCATTTTAGGTCTGGATTGGCATTTGAGGCGGCTGCCAGGGTATGGTAACTATTCTGTGTGCCATTGGCGTTTGTATAGTTGAACCAACCTGAAGTACTGTAAGTCTGGATAGCCGAATAAGCTCCGAATCCGAGTGAGTTACCACTAACACCATAACCAACACGGAACTTCAAGTCATCGAAAACATTTAAATCTTTGATGAACTTTTCTTCGCTCATACGCCATGCCAACGATGCAGATGGAAAAGTTCCCCAACGGTTGTTCTTTCCAAAAGCAGAGGAGCCGTCACGTCGAATTGTTGCTTGAAGCAGGTATTTGCTGTTGAAGGAGTAGTTGATACGTCCATAAAATGAGATCATACGTAAAGTTTCCAAATGACCGTTATTATTGCTGGTGATACCGCCATTCTGCCAATCCATTTTATTGGCAAGGTTCAGATTATAAAAGGTGGTGTTATCATTGTAAAAGTCGTAGACATCCAGACCGAAACTGTCATTGTCATCATTCTGTTCCCATGAATAACCGGCCATCAGGCCCAGTTTGTGGATATTGGCGAATGTATGATCATAGTTTATGTATGTTTCAAGAATTTTTTTCTTGTTTTCTGTTGCAATACGTTTAGCTTCGCCATTTCGGGTGTTATATTGGGATTTGCTGGTATGGTATTCGTTCCATATATATTGTTCGTCTTGATAGGAAAGACTTAAGTTCCATTTCAAGTCCTTAGTGATATCTAAAGTACCTTTGGCTGTTCCTTGAAGGAGTTTCTTGTTATTTTCAAAAGTATCTTCATTGATCATGGATACAGGATTGAAGTTTTGGGAGATAGTTTTGTCGCTATACCAAGAGCCGTCTGCATTGGTGACAGGAACTAGTGGAGAATAATAATTCATGGCATCGAATACGGATTGGCCATCTTTGGCGGAATCAACGGTGGTACCTTTTGATTGTGCGGCATTCACATTAAAGGCTAAGGTGAGCCGATCATTCAGTGCTTTGGTTTGCAAGAATGCGCGGCCGCCGAAACGCTCGAAATCTGTACCACGTACGATACCTTGTTTGTTTTGATAACTCATGCTGGCACTGTATTGAGTCTTTTCTGAACCGCCATTGATAGAAACGTTGTGGTTATGACTGATTGCTGTGCGCAGTACTTCATCGTTCCAATTGGTGTTTGCTCCTTTGTCATTCGGAAGAGTGATGTTATTTTCCTTGGCATAGGTGCGGAGTTCGTCGGCAGTCATCATATCTAAACGCTTGGCAATGTTGTCAAATGCAAGATATGCGCTGTAGTTTACAGAAGTGTGCTCACTTTTACTACCTTTTTTGGTGGTAATCAAGATTACACCGTTAGCAGCCTTGGAGCCATAAATAGCCGTTGCAGAAGCGTCACGAAGTACGTCAATGCTTTCAATATCTTCGGGAGCAATCAGACTTAATGACATACCGGGAATACCGTCAATAACATAATAAGGTTCCATTGCCGCACCGGTACGCAGAGAAGAAGCCCCACGTAAAGAGATAGAAGCTGTACCAGAAGTCGGGTCGCTGCTTTGTACTACCGTCAAACCAGGGACTTTACCTTGCAACAACTGTCCAGGGTCAGAATAAACTCCTACATTCAGTTTGTCTGCTTTCACAGTGGTAATGGAGCTGGTTACATCCTTACGACTCATACTGCCATAACCTACTACCACAACTTCATCTAATGTTTTAGAATCTTCTTCCATAATAATCTTCAAAGAAGATCCTTTTACTGTAATTTCCTGGGTAGTGTAACCCACGTAAGAGAATACGAGTGTCTTTCCTTGTGCTACATTCAATGTAAACTGTCCGTTAAAGTCAGTGATAACACCGTTGGTAGTACCTTTTTCGACTACATTCACTCCGATAAGGGGTTCTCCGGTCTTGTCTGTGACAATACCGTTAACTTGATTTTGAGCAAATGCCAGTGTACTGTTTAATAGGAGTAATGCAAAGACTACTATCTGTGCAAATGTCCTTTGGGTTAGAGATTGTACGTTTAGCATAGAATTTAATTTTGGTTTTGATTAATATGTTCTTGTTTAATACTGTATAGTTCTCTATATATTGTGAATCTGTTGTTACAGTTTGATGTATATTTTCTTAAGATATAGTGGATAACCGATACCCCCCAAAAACAGAGTGAAAACGAGGGCGTAGACAGCTGAGGCAAGGTAGGCGTCGGTTATTCCTGAATGAATGGCTGCATAGGCTGCCGCCTTCCATCCGGTACTTCCCATCATAATGGCAAGTACTTCGCTCAGTACATAGAGGAATAGGGGGTTGACGCCGAAGATGATGAAGAAGCGGCACCATTTTTGTTTATTCCTTATGTCTATATAATACATTAATGTGGCAAGTGACATGGAAGCCGCTCCGCAGGTCACCAGAACAAAAGTAGGAGACCATATTCTTTTATTTAAAGGCAGCGCATCTGCCAACAAATAGCCGATACTCATCAGAATGAATCCGGTCAAGAACAAACGGAGCACTTTGTTTTCTGTCTGATGGCTTTGTATTATCCATTTTCCACATGAAAAACCGATACAAGTGTGGGCGATAGCAGAGAGAGTGCTTACAAATCCTTCCGGATCAATCGGGCTCTTCTGATAGAGATGTGCTTCGCCGAAAAGTTGCCTGTCAATGATGGATAAAATATTGCTTTCATCGCAGGTATAACCGTTCCCCATGCATAATATGACAGTGTAGCTTACCAGTAAGATAAAGGTTAATGTGGGGATGAACTTATGATTCATAAATAGGGCTGTAAAAGAAATAACACAGTAACATAAAGCAATGCGTTGTAGTACCCCGGGGATGCGCAGATGGACAAAAGGCAGGAAGTCACCTTCACATACATGGTCAAACCAACCGATTGCCCATCCGATGCATAGAATAAGAAATGTGCGTTTCAATATCTTGGTTACCACTAATAGGCCCTTATAGGGCCTTGTCAAACCTCCTGCTTAGCCGGAGGTTTTGATTGATGGTGCAAACATTGAATTTTTTCAATGAAATATATGTTGAAATACCCATGATGAACAGAAAGAAAGGAAAAACCAAGTCACAAGGTGTCAGTCCGTTCCATGCAGAATGTTGTAAAGGTGCATACGACACTTTGCCTCCTGCATTGTTGACCAGAATCATTCCTGCTACAGTGATGCCCCTGAGTGCATCGAGTGACAAAAGCCTCTTTTTAATGGGCAGTGCCTGCTGTGCGGTTTCTGTATCGAGTTCTTTCTTTTTCATCTTACAATCAATTGTTTATCAATGTTATAGCCTCTTTTGCTACTTCTATACAATCACCTTCGGCAGATGCCGCATAGGTGTTCTTTGCCAGTGTCCATGGTTCTTCCAGGGCATACCAATCTATGGTCATGGCTGGATTATCGGCAGTGGGGGTTGATGAATTACCTACTGGCAGTACAGGAAGTTTGCCATCCAGTTGGTCTTGCAGTACTTGCCAGTATTTTTCCCAACGTTTATAATAAAAGTCGCGCAGTAGTCCGTTCCATTCTTTATGGGCATAATCTCGTAACTTGCCGATGTCGGCGCAGTAACGGTTTCCCCATGTGGTGATTTGTACGCGGGCATTCCATTCGTAGAGGTCTTTCTCTTCAGATGTACTTCCTAGATTGCGCGCTTGTTGAATCCAGTTCCCTACTTTGAATTCTTTGCGTGTGCCCAACAGTTTGTCTTGCATTATCAGTAGTTCCAAGAACTGTCGGGTATGTGTGGCATAACTTTTTTTATCGAAGCTTTTAAAGTCGGCAACAGCGTAATTGTACACTATTCGGGCACGGTCGGCAATGGCTTGTCGGGTGATATCAACTAGATCATATTCAAAGTTGTTGTTACCGCGATATTTGTGTGCTACGCTCACCATCAATCGTGCGGCTTCTGCTGTGGTAGTGGGGTCGTAATAGTTGCACATTTTGCTCCAGCTGGATGCTTGGAAATTATTCAGTGATGGGCGCCCGCAAAAGATACTTTCGTGAGGACCTTGTTGGTTGTTGCCTGCCGGACAGTTGTAGATACCGTTTGCCAGGATCTGCCAAGCTTGCCAGATAGATTCATCGTCTGTGCCATAGCGTGCGCGGATGTATTGTTTTATCCATTCTTCTTTGGTAAACTTTTCTGCACGCCAAGGTAGTTCGCACATCAGTTCGAACATAACGGGATTATTTTCAATGCCTTCCATTGTCAGACCGATGCCTTTTAGCTGAGCGGCCAGTGGGTTGTCTTTGGTCAGGTAAAAATTATGAAGAAGTTGGTCCATCCTTCCATGCAAACCCACGTTCCCACCGAAATTTTCCAACAGGCAGAACAACCAGTTGTGTTCTTCGTATCCTTTGTCTCGTTTCCATATAGAGGGAATGCCCCACATGGGACGACATTCGCTAAATAAATCAAGGATGAGCAGATCGCCGGGATTCAGCGCTTTCATCATTTCCGGACGTGGGTTTTCTGTCCATCCCTGCACCACCCACACAGCTTTTGGATTAGCCTTTTTCATTGCATCCATAATAGCCTTGCCGGCTTTGCCGAAGTCTAGTCTGGCAGGCAAGCTTTTGGCTTCATGAAAAGGATCGATGGAGTAGTAGTCACTTGTTCCATACAGCTTTTCGGTTTCTTCGTAAAAAAGGCTGGCAATCTGGGTAAACTTGGGATCGTCGGGCAGTAAGATTCCCGGTCGGTCAAATCCGTTCCATTTGTTGAGAGTGCTTTGGGCGGATTCCGAGGAAGTGTTGCTTAATGTTTTCTCTTCTTTTCCACCATCAATACGTTTTCCCAAATCCAGTTTGGAGGGGATCATACCCGAGTAACCGGGCAGTACGGGGTGCATTCCCCATTCTTTCATTCGTTTCAATATTTTTTTCTGCAAGTCTTCTTGCTGTTTATACCAACTATCGGGGTTAGGGCCTCCCCAGCCTTCCAAATTGTTCATTTCCCACCAGGCAAGGAATGCTGGTCCGGCAATAAAATCATTGATTTGCTGTTTGGAAAATCCTAAGCGGAGTAATAGGTTACGCCACACACATTCATGTCCTACGGCAGCAAGTGGCAGGTTGATGCCATGCAGTGCCATCCAGTCCAGTTCCTCTTCCCAACGTTTCCAATCCCAAAATGCCATGGAGTAGGAGTAGGTGCAGTAATTGAAATCGTAACGCAGGGCCAGATTTGTTTCGTGGCGTTCTTTACGGAAGACGGGAGGAAGAACATTGGGTAGTGAGGCATGCATACTGTTCCATGACAGGTGGATTCCGGCATGATACTTTAAGTACCAGTTGATTCCGGTTGCTATATTAATATAGGTATTGCCTCGTATCACTACCTTGTCGCCTTTTTGGTCCAACTCGAAAAAGTCATTTGGGCTTTTGTGTAGTTCGACTACGAACTTGTCCGATGCTCCCTTGTCTATCCTTTCCAGCATTCCCTTGATGGGGTTTGCCAGTATACCGGAGGGGAGTAATATCAGCCAGCTCAATAATAAGAATGTGTTTTTCATATACATTTGCATTTCTGTTTTTTACAAATGTAAGGGAAACAAAGCTTTTTATAGGAGAATATGGTGCACAAATGGAGTAAAATAGTAAAGTGAACTATTTTTTTCCAAAATATTCGCTTGGAAGTACTCCAAACAGTTCTTTGAAGCATTTTGTGAAATATTTAGGGTCGTTAAAACCTACGGCATATGCGATTTCTGCAACAGAAATGTCACATTCTACTTTGGTTAAAGTGTCTTTTGCCACATTTAATCGGTAGTTTCTCATGAATTGACCAATGGACTGCCCTGTCAAAGATTGCAATTTCTGATTGACTAAGGTTTTGCTGTATCCCATATCGCGGATAAAGCGCTCTAAGTTATAATCCGAGTCGGCATAATGTTCTTTCATTAAATTGATTGCCGATGTCATAAATGTGTTGTCTTTGGAACTAGCGTTTATATTCAATGTTTCACAATTCATACTAGTGGAGAACATGGATTTGTATTTCTGGCGTAAGGCAAGTATATTTCGGATACGTAATTTTAGAATAACCTCATCAAATGGTTTGCACAGATATTCATCTACTCCTATTTCGTAGCTGATTCTTTCTTGGGCTTCAGACCGGAGGGCAGTGAGCATGAGAAAGGGGATGTGGGAAGTAGCCAGATTAGCTTTTACCTGGCGGGATAATTCATTCCCGTCCATGACGGGCATCATCAGGTCGCTGACAATCAAATCAATCGTTTCTCTTTGAATCAAGTAAAGAGCTTCTGCACCGTTCTGTGCTTCTTTTAATTGATAATTGTTTTTGAGAATGGAACAAATATAAGTACGCATATCTGCATTATCTTCAACAATGAGGATGGTTTCCTTTTTCTCGTTTCCATTGGCAGGAATGGAAAGTGGATGTTCATTCTGCTCATATTTTTCTTTTTCTGATTTGGCTTGGGGGATACCTTTTTCCAAAGGTAATAGTATTCTGAAGAAAGCTCCTTGCTTGGGATTGTTTCCTGCATAGATGTTGCCTCCGTGCAGAGAAATGATTTTCTTACATAAGAATAGTCCGATTCCTGTGCTGCTTTGTCCATAAACGGGATATTTGATGCTCTTTTTGGATTGGTAGAAGCGTTCGAAAATACGTTCTATATCTTCGGGTACGATACCATTACCTGTATCTTTTATATCTATGAACAGCCAGGTATGGTTGTCTTTGTCGGTAAGGGAAGCCACATACAAACTTATTTTTCCATAATCGGGAGTGAATTTAACAGCATTGGATATCAGATTAATAATGGCTTTGCGCATATATTCAACATCAAATATCCAAAACGGGGTACAGAGCCGGAAGTAGGTGATGATGTTTATGTTCCGTTCATGGGCAAATACTTCGAAAGGCATTAATATATTTTGTATAAGGCGGATAAAGTTTTCGTTTGTCTTATTTAATACAACTTTGTCTGCATCTAACTTTCTGAAGTCCATTAATTCATTGACTAGTGATAGCAGATAATTGGAATTCCGTTCAGCTATTTGTAGCTGTTTCTTTACTTCCGGCTCATGGCTTTCGTCAAGGGCGCGTTGGATGGGACCGTTGATTAAAGTGACTGGTGTCCGGAATTCATGAGTGATATTGGTGAAGAAAGCAATTTTTTCTTCCGTTACCTCCTCGACGTGTCGTGCCATTATTTCTAGTTGTTTATTTTGTAACTCTAGCTCATGGGTGCGTTGGGCTACTTCTTTTTCCAGTTGTTTTTTCTGTTGACGGTACAGACTTATTTTCCATTGATAAAAATAATAGCTGCCTACGGTGATCAGAATGGCAAGCAATAAATAGAACCACCAGGATTTATAGAAATAAGGAGTGATGGTTACTTTGACTTCCGTTATTTTATCGGACCAATGTCCTTTCTCGTCTGTGGCACGGACTTGGAACACATATTTTCCGGAGGGAACGAAATTGTATCTAGCAGTATGTTCGCCAGGAAGGGTTTCTGTCCATTCATTCTCATAATTTTTCAAGCGGTAGGCATATTTCACTCGGTTACAGTTTCCATAGTTTAAGGTGGAAAACTCGATGGAAAAACCATGATCTTTTTCGTGCAGACGGATGGTATGTAAATTTGTTACCGCGCAGGGAGTTTTTCCGTCTGCTGGAGGATAGACCATGGTACCGGCGACACTGATTGAGGTCAGTTTGACTTTGGCATCCTGCTTTTTTGTCTTGGCTATATCGGGGGTGAAAGCGACTAATCCGTTTATAGTACCGAAATATAACAGGTTATTTTGGGGAGAATAATAAGATGCGTTCCAATAAAACTGATTATTGGGCAGTCCGTCTTCTTTTGTATAATTGGTGAAAGTCATGGTTTGTGTATCCAGTTGGGCGATGCCGTGGTTGGTGGACATCCACAGATGTCCCGTTTTATCTTCCACAATACCTATAATGGTATTATTGGGTAACCCGTCCTTGCGGGTGTAGTTATGAAATGTGAACTGTGTTCCGTTTTCTTCCGCTAGTTGATATAGTCCGTTCCCATTTGCCCCCAGCCAGATGGTACCATTATGATCTTCTATGATACAGTTTATTTTTTCTAATTGCAATGAAGTGGGTTCCGTCAGTTTATGTTTTAAATAGGTATAGCTGAATTGTGCGGAGGAAATGGAGAACGAGTGTAAATCCATAATGAAAACTCCTTCAGATGTTCCCATCCAAAGGCGTTTCTTGCGGTCGATAATGATGGACCCTACCGCATCGAATTCATTGTCGGAACGGTCAAACAAGACCCGGGTGAAACGCTTGGTCTTTTTATGGTAGAAATGAAGCCCTCTGGTAGTACCAAACCATAAACCATTGTTCATGGTGTCTTCACAGGCGCTGCTCAGGAAATCTCCTTCCAGTCCTATGGAGTCTTCCCGGATATGGCGTTGGAAAGTTTGGTTATGGGGGATGTTCAGATTTAGTTCATTGATTCCGACTCCCCAAGTATATGCCCATAAATGATTTTCGGAATCAATGAGAATGCCACGGATAGAGTTGTTACTGATGGAAGTGGGATTGTTCTGGTCAAAAGTATAATGAATGAACTCATCGCTGCCTTTGCTCTTTTTGTTGAGTCCTCCCTCTACTGTTCCTACCCATAGATTTCCGTCTTTGTCTTCGCTGATGGCATTGACCGGATTGGGGGAAAGAGAGGTTTCTCGAAGATAGTTATATTGCCACACATACGTTTGCAGACAATTGGGAGTCAATAAATTGATTCCTCCTATCTCGGTCCCTACCCAGATATTCTCATTGTCGGTCAGCAGGCAGTTGATGAAATTACAGTTCAACGACTTGTCAGGCATTTCATTGTTTTGGCGGATATAAGTAAAAGTATCGGTATCCCGATTGTATACATTGAGTCCGTTCAGAGTAGAAACGATGACATCTCCTTTGCTAGTCAGTTTAACTCCGGTTATATAGGCTTGACTTAGCATTCCGGGGCGATGATTGGAGTAACGGTACCGGTTCAAACTCTGCCGAGTATGGTTATACTTGAAGAGTCCGCGATTGGTTCCTATCCATAACAATTCCCCGTCAGTTTCCATGCAGAGAATTCTCCAGTCTTCTGAGAAGGGTTTCAGCAGCTCCGATACCATGCTGGTTTTCAGTAAGTGGTTGCTTCCTTTTTCAATACGGCATACATGATTATCTATGCCTGCACAGATGTATTCTTGCAGGTCAATAACAGCGTGGATGGGGGATTCTGTATCTTTTTTCAGTTTATAGTAATCTTTTATTTGCCCGTTTACGCCTAGTTCCAGATACCATAGATTCTTGTCTGTCGATATCCACAGATTGTCCTGCTTGTCCCGATAGATGGATGCAATGTAGTTACTTGCTAGAGATTTCAATTCGGCAGGCAGTTCTTTGTCCGTGTCTATCTGTGTATAATGTTTCAAGTCAATGAGGTCTATTCCTTCTTCCGACCCTATCCAGAGTCGTTGAAACTTATCCTCACAGACTTTATGCACGTAGTCGTTTTTCAAGCGAATGGAGTGGGATTGGGAATTATAATGAATGAATTGATAGCCATTATACCGTCCTATTCCATTATTAGTAGCTACCCAGATATATCCTTGAGTGTCTTTGTAAATATCATTGATGAAGTTATGGGGTAACCCAGTATCTTCTGTAATGAAGCTGAAATTATATCGGTTGAAAAAGTTATGTAAGTTTTCTCCAAATAAGTTCAATACTCCTCCTGTAAGTAGAAGAAGTGCTATAATGTGCGTTTTCATATTAGTAATTGTTTCCCAACAAATGTAAATAATAGTAAGATAGTTCCAAAACATTTGAGTGGAAATCTTGTATCTGAGAGTAATATAAGGAAAATGGCGGCTGGAGATTACAATGGAATTACAAAAGAATGTGATGAAGGCTTTTATGATATGTATGATAACAAAAAAGGCTCGCTATCTGCGAACCTTTGTGCTCTTCGTCTTGGACTTGAACCAAGGACCCTCTGATTAACAGTCAGATGCTCTAACCGACTGAGCTAA
>ERZ779932.696-NODE-696-length-15457-cov-2.323529_pt1 | contig 15457 bp, 20 predicted proteins | sample MGYA00511064_ERZ779932 | MGnify/ENA primary metagenome ERZ779932 (study PRJEB29588, sample SAMEA1966821) | human gut metagenome | biome: human gut; feature: human-associated habitat; material: faeces | place: Denmark | collected 2008/2010 ...
CCGACACGAGGAGGCCGTCTTAATGGGTGGCATGCTGTCCGCCAGATGTTGTGTATAGCATCGTATCATGTGACTTCGATACATCCAACGGATAGCGTCTGGAGCTGGAAATCGGACTTGAACCGATGAACGACTGATTACAAATCAGTTGCTCTACCAGCTGAGCTAAACCAGCAAATACAAACATTAGCCAGATGCCCGGAACACGGAAACATCTGTTGTCCACCGTCCGCCGCGTGGAGGCTGTTTGCTTGGACGGCTGGCGCGGAGTTACCCACGCCAAAGAAAGGAAGGATATTACTATGAAACGGATGATTTTCACGCTTCACCTGTGTCAGCTCAAATGAAGCCATGCGACCAAGATTGGGGAAAGGAAAACCTTGATGTCTCAGGAGCCGTTCCTCTTCCTGAGAACAATTGTATTATACCATATATGTGGTATCCGGTCAATGAAAAGACACAATATATAGTGTCTAAATTGTAAACAAACATTAAGATACCACTATATCTAGTGGTTGGGGCAAGCGCATCACAAATGCCTTGTGGTTCCGGCAGATTGCAGGAAATTCAGCAAATCTTTGGCCGAGCTGACCTGTGAAACCACTGCGCCGCTCTTTGCGTATAGGTCAGCAATGGAATCGCCCTGTCCCCATTCGTCCCGTGGTTCGGGGTTCAGAACGAAGAAGTTGGATGCTCGCTTAGAAAGCCATTCTACATCTTCCACACCGGAATAGTTCCTGTTGTTTCGACAGTCACCCAGCATAACGATAGTAGTATCCTTGTTGATGATTCCGGTATTATCGTAGCGCAGTTCTTTGAGAGGCACACCGTAGTTTGAGTAGATACCTCGGCTGGGGACATTCTTGTTGATACTTTCCACAGCAGCCGTTACATTCTCGTTTGAGAAATAACGGTCAACAGGAACTAAGTGATTCACAAAAACGAACAGGTGGCAGCCGCCGGGAAAAACTTCCCGCATCAAACCCATATATGTCAGAGCGAGAGAAGTCATAGCGCGGCAAGACCCGGATATATCTGCCAGCATCACGACATTTGCTTTGGACTTTATCGGCTTTTTGTAGTACAGTCGTGCAATCTCGCCATCACACTGGACGGATTTCTCAATCGTCACAACGTTGATTTGGTTCATGATTTTTTGTCCTCTCTTTCCATACTTTAATTATACTCTTCCGTCAGACTGAAGTGTGATTTTCTAACGATTGTTAGCGAAAAATTCATAATTTGAAAGGGCAAAAACTGAACGTTGGAACGTCTGAATCCGGGTTCTCAACCTGGTATTTAATGACTCTTTTTTGCGCTCCTAAAGCCTTGTATGTCTGCTCTGCATTCACGCATAAGCCGTTGGCAAAGAAGAGAGTGGAACCATTGCGTTCACTGATATTTTCGGCAGAATACATTTTTGGCTTTCTGATTCCGGGGTCGAGATGGATTCCACCGCGCATCAGCTTTTCAGCATAGAACCAGACATCAACGCGGGAGAAAATGTAAAGCAGCTGCGTGGTTCTGAAATAATAGAGAATCTGGTCCGCACCACTCCTGTATACCCAGCCCGGGGTGTGCCATAAAGGGTCGATGCCATCCCGATACCGCCGCGCTACCCGTTGTTCGTTCAGAGCGTCAGGCACCATGGAGAAGTAGTCCACCGAGGTTTCCAGGTAGAAATTTCCGGTATTGTGACTATCCACTTTCGCTTCCAGGCCAAAGGTCTTACCATTCTTCTTCCAGACAATGAAATCGGTATCTTTGTCTTGATATGATTTATCCTGAGTCACGTCATCGTAATGGCTAATGCCATGATTCACTTTGATAATCGGGTCGTTAAGGAATTTGCGAGCCAAGTCTTCTCCGAATTTTCCCTCATCGAGTTGCTTGGACATCTTAAACTGACGAGGGCTTTCTTCCCAGGCTATCATACTTTTACACGGCATCTGCCGAATTTTCAGGCAGCTGCGATACGATATGTGCAACGATACGTTCTGTACAGGCATTGACAACGGCGCTGGCAGTCCGCTGTTCACGCAGCGAATGGCAGAGTTCGTCGAGTTCGGATTCCGTGAAGGGATAGTCTGCCGAAGCAAGGAACTTCTTGCACAGTTCTTTCATGTCATCGTCGCCTAAAGGCTTGACGCGGTGTTTGAAAGTGAATCGGCGAATGAGGGCTTCGTCAAGGTTATCGACGCGGTTTGTAGTGCCAATGAGAATGACGTCATTCGGGAGCCGGTCAAGTTCCTGCATCAATGCGATGGTGACGCGGCTCATTTCAGCGACATCATCGCGGCTGCCACGGCACATTCCGATGGCATCAATTTCATCAACACAAAGAACACAAGGCGTGCGCTTTGCGTAATCGAACACTCTGCCGATGTTCTGCTGTGTCCGGCCAAGAGCAGAATTGACTAGGCCAGAGAATTTCAGGAAAACAAACGGTAAATTCGCCTTGTGTGCAATGTAGCGGGCCAATTCAGTCTTACCAACACCAGGAAGGCCCGTCAAAAGCAAAGAGCAAGTATAGTGGATGCCAAGCTCCTTGATGGCTAAAGCTGCTTTTCTGGTGGCCAAGAGCTTGTTGATGACTGTTTCTTCCTCCTCGCGGTGCAGGAACCGGCTCTCAGGGAAATTCGTGGCATCCTCTGCAATCAAGAGGTTTTCCAGGTTGGCGGGCAGCTGAATCAGTTCCGGTTTCAGAAGATTCAACTTTCTGAGTTCGTTTTCTTTGAACCTGGCGTCCTTTTCGGGTACATTCTTTTCAAGCATGATTCGGCACTGAGTCTGTGCATTTCGGATGTCGCCATCCACCACAAATCGAATCAAATTCCGTACGTCATCGGTCATTGTTATTTTCCTCCAAAAAAGAAAAGGCCGCCAAATGGCAGCCTGTTAATGTGATGCAATATTCTGATTTTTGTTTCTACTGCAAATAGTGTTTACCGTCGAAACAGAGAGATTATATTCAGTGGCAAGCGCCTGCACCTTCTCGCCTTCCCTGTGGCGTTTAGCAATCAGTGCATTACGTTCCGTGTTTTTTCGCGGACGGCCGCGTTTCTGTAAAATTCCAGCTCTGACATTTTCCTGATGAAACGTTTCATAAATCGCCGTTTTAGAGATTCCGTATTCTTTGGCAATAGTGCTGACCGAGACCCCTCTTTCGATTTTGCTTCGAATATCGGAATTCCTTTGATTGGTCTTGTCTTTCAGCGCCTTGTGATAGTATTCCTGACAGGTTTTTCCAATTTGGCGCATGTCCTTGTAAAGAGTGAATTTTGAAATACCGTATTTCTCACAGATGTCTTTTGAGGACGTTCCTGCCTCATAATCCGCAAGAATCGCCTTGCGCCTTTCATCCAACTTTTTGGAATTTGTATGTAAATGCCCTGCAAGGACGGTACGGACACTGCTTCGAGACAAAAAGTATTTTTTGGCGATTTCCTTATCAGTCATTCCGGCTTTCGCATCTTCCAACATAGCCGCATTGCGAACTTTCGTGGCAGCAGACTGCTTTTTCTTGTTCTTCTTAATCGTAGCTTGAGCGTATTCAGAAACAGTATAGTAGCACTGCTGATAAGTCACGCCATGCTTTTTTGCGATTTCAGCAACCGTCATCCCGGCTTTCGCATCTTGAATCATAGCTTCGTCGAGAGGTGCTCTTTTTGCTTTCTTTGCAAGATTCTTTTCTTTTGCTAGGTCTCTCACCATGGCATAGCAATAAGAGCTTGAAAAATACGTTTCCTTGGCGATTTCCTTGACAGTTTTGCCAGAAAGATACATTTCCCGGACTTTTTCTCGGTCTTCTTTGACCTGCTGCTTCGCAACATCTTTCTTTGATGCAGCCATGCAATTATTCCTCACTTTGACAACTTTTACTTTTCCCTGGGCCTGGACTATACCGCTTCATGGCGCGATATACGCTTCCCTTTTTGAGCCCGTATTCTTCCGCAAGCTCTTTGACAGAAACGCCGTTTTTGTATTTCCTGACCATCTCGGCGTTTCTTTTCTTGCCAGTCTCGATACGGTTTTGGCTGTGGATTTGTCGGCCATTCTTTCCGTGCGCATGAAGAATCCGATAAAAGAGCGTTCCACTGATGCCGTATTTTTCCTGGAGCTCCGGAGATTTTGCGCCCATCTCATATTCATGAATCATCTGGGTTTGCCAGGCTTTCTTCTTTGCTTTCCTCTGCCGGGCCTGTTCTTTGTAAAAGTCCTTCAGACTATATCGGACAGTAGAAACACAAATTTGATACTTTTCGGCCAGCTGTTCCTGGGACATACCGTTCTTGGCATCCTCCAGCATCTTTTCATTTCGCGCCCTGACTTTGTCATGAGTTAGACACACGTGGGTAATCTTGTTAATCGGCATTTTCGCTATTCTCCTTAGCTCTGGCTTTTACGTTATACTGGTAAATCCCATTTTGATGAAGGATAAGATAACCTAGTGAAGGGCTGATATTTACCTCCCTGCTCAACTCGATAATCGATTTTTGAGGATTTTTTGTGTAAGCATCAAGAAAAGTTTGGTTCCGCATCTTTTTCTCTTTTTTGAGAGCCGTTTCAATATGATTGTATTTTTGGCTTTCGTACTCTCCGCTCGAATGCAAGATTGCATAAATACGCTGCATGGAAATGCCGTACATCTTGCCCAATTCTCTGGCCGTCATACCGCCTTTATACTGTTTAACAATTTGCTCATTTCGAGTGGTAAGTCTCTTCCTCTTTTTTTCAAAATAACGAGGCGGCTCTTGCGTACCTTTTAGAATCTTGTAGCACATCGTTTCTGAAAGATTATATTCCCTCGCGATTTCTAAAATCGGCTTTCCATTTTTGTAATCTTCGATGATGCTTTTATTGCGGTTCATGCGTTCTTCTTTGTTTGACATAAAGCCTCCGATAAAAAGAAAGAGCAGGTTCAAAACTGAGCCCACCCTAGCCTTTCGGTCGGATTTTGCCCGACCAACGATGTTTTTTGATGCCTTTCGTTCTATATTTTGTATTATATGCAATTCGCACAGATACACAATGTTTTTCTTTCTGGTAATTTATGGTAAGTATTGTGCAAAAAATAAGACCACTACCCTTTTCGGGGCAGTGGTCTCGATTGCTATTGCTTTTGAAAATCAATCCAGTAGTTTTCCGGCCTTGTATGAGTGGTACAAATAGCTCGGATTACAATAGTAAGTTGCAGTATTAAAATCTGAGATGTCATCGCTAATGAACGAGGAAAATACATCAATTACATCCTGGACACCAGGAGTGCTAGTACAGTCAAAGATGATGCGCTGGTACACTTTTCCGATATCTGTATAAGATGGAACCTTGTAGTGGCAGTTAGACACCGTATCATACGTTCCTTCCGGCACAGGAAAAAGCTCACAAATTTCATCGGCAGATTGCTCAAAGCTCTGGCAGTGAAACACATCCGCTGAGTCGAGAATTGCCTTGACTCCGTTTGTGCCAAGAGCAGAAACCACATCCTTGCGATGATTCTTCGTAACGCGGCCGATATATTCAATCAGGCTGCAGGTATAAAAGACATCGTTTTTGCTGTAGGTTGCAGTTTCAGTCATACTTCAATCGCCTCCTTAAAAGAGAGACATTTCAAAGCGACTTCCGTGTGAAAGCTGATTTGATGCGTGGGATGCTTGAATTTTGCCAACGCCCAAAAAGCTTCACGGCTAATATCACCGCTTAGAAAGTCGTTGACGTAGTTCCAAATGGTGTCATCCGCCATGGGTCCTTCCACAATATCATAGTCATGATGTTTGCCCGAGCGACATATAGCAATAAAATCAAGCCACTCATCACTCATTTCGGGGAATTTCTTAATATTTAGCATGGGAGATTCTGTATATTCAAACACGTTGACAATACCACGAGACCTGCCTTTTTTTGACCAGCGAGCGGCTTGTTCGTAGTTGTTAGTGCAATAGAATCCCCATGAAAAATCTTTGGCGTACCTTGTTTTTCTGACCTCAGGGTTGCGGACCTTCAAGACACGGATACCCTTCTTCTCCATGTGAATGACGGCACGGCACAGGTCCACACGGATTTCGTGTGAATCCATAATGGTGCCACGGTCATCCTTAGGTAGGAAGATTTCGATAACTTTGTTGATGTTAGGGGTTTCGGCGACGAAGTAGACCTTGTCATCGTGAATTTTGAACATTGCGTTATACTCCTTTTTTATAGTTGCGCAAACAAAAAAGGCAGGCCCACCAAGACGGTGAGTCTGCCTTATGTCTGCAGAATTGTGAATTGTACGAAAGGCAGAATGCCTTTTTCGATGTTTGTTATCTATCGTACATTTTCTATTGTAGTCAGTTCGCACAGCTTGTCGAGTAAATCAGGTGCAATTTTTATGGTTTGCAAATCCCGCACGCCGAATACCCTTCCTGGATGAGCTCATCGCGGGGCCCCATATAGTCGATTCTATTCTTTTGACTCATGGACTCGACTACAGAGCAATCGGGTTTGTGAAACTTCATAGTGCTTGTATTCAGAACGTATGTTTCGTCTATTACAAGAGGTCTGCTGTTTTGTTCATCATTGGACTCTGCAGCAGAACCGGCTTCAATCCGATTCTCATCATGATATTCACCGGAAGTGAAACTTACCTCTTTGCCATCCGAGGTGCAGTAAATATCACCCAGCAGGTCTGTGCGATAAACCTCGACACCTTTGTTTTGCAGCTTGTCGAGTGTTTCCTGATGCGGGTGGCCGTAACTGTTCCCTGCGCCACAAGAAATCACAGCATATGTTGGATTTACCGCATCCAGAAAAGCCTCTGAGGTAGATGTACTTGAGCCATGATGCCCTACTTTCAGAACTGTTGACTGAATGTCTTGTCCCGATGCAAGTATCACGTTTTCCGCTTCCTGTTCCGCATCTCCGGTAAAGAGGAACGAGGTGCCTCCATAGACAATACGCAAAACAATCGATGTATTGTTCGTATCATCGGGAACAGAATTAACACCAACTATCGTGAATTCTGCTTCCCCTAGAGTATAAGTGTCTCCCACATCCGGTATGGTAATGCCTCCGCCTTTCTGTTCCGCACAGCTTGCAAAGTCCCGAAATGCTTTGCTGTCGTATTCCGTCACAGGGCATAGAGTCATGTCCGCAGTGACGGCCTCAAAAGCACCGGACAAGCCGCCGATGTGGTCTTCGTGCGCGTGAGTCCCAACGACATAATCCAGGTGTCCATCGGCTTCACGCTGCATGACCGAGTAAAGAACGTTAGAATCATCGACATTGCCGCCATCAATAAGCATTGAGTGGCCGTCGCAGGTAACAAGGGCGGAATCCGCCTGCCCTACGTCTATAAAGTGAATGGTAAAGCTGCCGTCCACCGAACCGCCAGCCGTCTGGTCACTGCTCACAGTGCTTTCTGAGACGACCCCGATACCGGATGGACTTTCCGATATTATCGGATTCTGACCGCAGCCGGTGAAGCTGAGTGCAAAGAGCGTAGCGATGATTGCCGCCGTGCTCCGGAATAGATTGTTTTTGAGTTTCATACTTTTTCTCCTTTCAACAAAAAAAGCGGACCTACCCCGCTATGGGATAAGTCCGCTTAAAATACAGATTGTGAATCCTACTGATTTTTAGTATCTGTTCACATTTTATATTGTACGGCGTTCGTATATTTTGGCAAGCGCTATTTTTCCCCAAACTTGATGTCGATATATACAATCTCAAAGCACAGTGCAGCGCTCAAGGCAAATCCGAGAACGATATACGACAGGTGAGTTAAGGACCAGCCAGGATTCGCTAGATACCCATGCCAATATCTAATGTTAAGTACAAAAATAAACACCGGCAGAATTAGATACCAGATGCTTTCCAGCACAATTTTGATATTTTTTCGCATCTCACTCGCCTCGAAATTCGAGCGGAATCATGGTCCGGCGCTTTTGGCTTTCTGAATACCAGATAACGCCAAATCCGACCAGGATAGCGAAAATGATAATTTTCAAAAGCTTCTTCATTTATTTCTCCTTTTATGCTGCGGATGCAAAGATGTCACCGCAAGGGCAGTTATAAAACATTTTATACCGACTTGCCACGGCCGATATATACCAATTCTTAATATCTCTCTCCTTTTTTAGAAAATTTTTATCGCTGCGAATATCTTTATGGCATCGTGATATTCGCAGAATAATTGTTTATGCTTTGCTCATTTTTGTCAGTCGCTTAGCAACTGACATGATGAGCCATTTCTGGGTTTTCTCTGAGAGTTGGCAGGGCTTGCATTCGATTTTCTTGCGAATCCCGCAGGTACTTTCGCCGTTGTAATATAGCAGAACTCCTATACCATCAGGAATCTCATCTTTGACTTTCTTGTATAGTGCTAACGGCATCGCATAGTAGTTACAGTGCCCCACAAAGTTGTGGCCATGGTCAGAGTGAAAGTCACTCACGGAAACCTTAATTTCCACGCAGGTGATGACGGTGTCGATGGTGTATGTATGTTTCGTCTTATATAGCCTGCAGAACCGTTCCGTACACGGTTCATTACGAAAACTCCAGTTGGCGATATCTTTAGGGCATGATACTTCCTGCGTCCACTGCCGGACGGACGGCATAACTAAGTCTCTGTCCTCATCCCTGTACATTGAGAGTTTGCAGGTCCCACATTTTGTTTCTGATGTGAAGCACTCTTGGACCCGAACGAAGTCAACAAGACCGGATTTTATCGAACCGCACTCGACAGGTACTTCCAGAGCGTCGAAGCCTTGACGGAACGAATCAACCCGGTATCCACCATAGTTGGCAGGATGCCAAACCTTTAGCGCTGATTCTATTTTTTGAGTCAGAAGAGTTTTTGCCATGGCTGCTCCAATCCTCATCGAATGATTTCGTGCGCAATAACGTCGGATTCCGTACAAAAGATATCGCTGTAATCGGCCTCATCATTGCCCGCACAGACCTCATGCTGATATGGTGCAGTACCCTTTCGCTCGATTTCGATGCGCCAGATACCGTTCGTATAGCGCACTACCAAAATCGTGTCATCATCCAAGAACAGCCGGACTCCCTTGACATCGAAGCAACCAATTTCATCGACCCCATAGTTGGAATTATCCAGGCAGACAAGGTCGTCACTGGACCCATAAATTTTGACCACGTTGCACCTCACACCGTTTTCTGTTCGCTGGTGACAATGCGCGGGATGAATAGAAATTCAGTTTTTCTTGTTTCAGTGTTGGTCCTCCGAATGACCGTGCCATCCCGGATGATTTTCACGCCATCCTTTTTGATGACGGGCTTTTCATCGCCGACAAAGTTCATCAGTTCCAATTCCTCGACAGTATAGTTGTCCCGGTGCAGCCATTCCGTGAGCTCACCGTCATCGTCGAAAACCGGGACAGCCTCGCTTCCCAGCGTGCTCCTTGCTTTGAATTCATTCATAGTTTTCGTCCTCCTTGCAACAATTTTCCATGCGTATTATCAGAATTCCGGGATTATATCTGAGCTTTGCAACATCCATACAGCTGCAAAGACTCAAGTTGATGGCATTACCCAGCTTTCTTGGTTTTCTTGGTTTCGGGTTTCACGATACCGCCGTTGGCATCGTAAACATTGTACGGGAAATCCCCATTGTTGACACGCTTGGCAACCCGCTGCCCGGTGGCAGTCTTATAATACTGGTTCAGCCGGTTTTGGCGGGGTTGTTGACTGTGTCGATGTGTGTTTGCTTATTGCACTTATAATTCTAAGCCGCTCGCATAGCTGGTCAACTGCCTCACCACCCAAAAATTTCTTTGTAAACAAAAAAATAGCCCGCACAGAACTGAATCTGTACGGGCTGGTATTAGTCATGAGGATGTTCGTGGCAGGGTTCAGGCGGCATACCATGCGGGTCAGGCTCGGGAAAGCGACCATGGTCCCCGATGATTTCCGAAGTGCGGATACCATTGGCTTTTCGGCAAGCCTCGATGGTCTTAGAAAGCACTTCCTTGACATCGCGCGGGTTCTTGATACGACGGATATCGATTTCCGGTGTCATGGCATCCATGGAGCAGAGATGGATGCTGCCGACACGGCAAAGGCGCTCATAGAAGTTCTGCTTGAACGCGATGTCCCGGACACGGTACAGCTGAATCTCATCCTCGCGCAGGTTGAAGCAGCCACGCTGGATGATGAGTTTGGTCTCAGTCAGGGTGTACTTTGTAAAGGACAGCGGCAGAGAAAAGATGGTGTGGCGTTTGCGGTCAGTCCAGAGAATTTTCTCCTTGTCCAAATCGATGCCGAACTCGCCGTTTTTGAGGGTGGACATGGTATGACTCCTTTCGTAATGAGATTTGTTTTGGTTGTTGGTATTTGAATTTGGTGCGGGATGGCGGTTTGTATTATTTACATTATACCATTCATTTTCTTGATATGCAATTATCATTATCAATAACTCAGTCAATATCTAAGTTGCCAAAATCCTCTGTGAGAACGAAGACGCTCTGGATGGATATATTTGGAAGGCTGGACATCCACCTCGACATCGAGTGCCGGGATGAAGACCGCGATAGTTCTGGTTATGTGTCAGGAGTTACGGTGCCGTGATTTTGCTTTTTGATTTCTTTATTTAGAAATTCGACAGACATTATAAGGGGTTCAATAATATCTTTATAGATATATATTTTTCTTCTATGCCGAGAATCGTTGTTTGCGCTGTACACTATCATGACAAAATCCGGCTTTTCAGAACAACTAAAAGATTCGTCTTCACAAAAACCATAACTTGATTCAGATAAAAAGTCGTCGCACCATCCATAAGGCCGAATATCGACAAACCATTCAGTACCCCCTCTACCAAAGTTTTCCTCCCCTCCACTCGATGTGTTAAAAGGGTGGGCTGTAGCAATGCTACGCAATGAGCGGAATCGCTTTATACTTGCTTTTTGACTTTCTGTTAGCAGTCCTAAGTATTCGTTTCCTTGTTTTAGACTCAGCAAATATCTAATTGCATCCATACACATATTTGCTTTTATTATAAGTAGTAGTGCATCATCTGCAGAATGCTTTTCTTTCCTTAGTAGCCGTTTGATATCTCCGAGATAATACGTCAGCATTTCTTTTGCTGCTAAAACTCTATTTTTATCACCTTGCTTTTCTTCGGCGATACGTTCGATTTCTTTATTAGCTGCTTTTGTGATATTTAATTTTGATTTGGCTTTTTCGTAATTATTCATTTTCCAATTCCTTTTTATACGTTCGCAGGTTTATGTCTATATCATTTCCAGTGTCGAGGCTTCTGATGTCCAGGTTACCGAAAGGTTTTTTGACATATTCATCCATACTACACTCTCATGCTTTACACGGAATTCAAAAAACCAATCTGTTGTTACTCCTTCCATCAAAACAAAAAACCTCCTACCGCAGCCAGTGTGATACTGATTACAATAGGAGGTTTAGAACTTGTTGTGACGTCTGTATTATAGCATGTTTTGAGAATTGCGCAAGCCCCATTTTAATGATACTATTCAGTCAATACATTGGTTTCAAACAAAAATCGCTGCATTTTGCCGCCTTATTTGTTTTTGTATATTCTATTATAAAATGACCTTGCCATGTCTTCAAAAGAGCATACAAAGCCAACCGCAGAAAACAACGCGAGAATTGCAAACAGTATTCCAACAATGGTTACAAATATTCCAGCATTACAACCAATCAATTTCCATACCATATCAAGAATGTCAGCGTACACAAATCCACACGCTGTAACAGCGAAGGAAACAGCACTACTAAAAGTCACTGCTTTTGATACATCTTTTTTTGAAGGCTTCATCTTAAAGGGCAATGCGAAAAATGTAACGCAACTTATGAAAAGAAAAATCCATTTCAATGCGCTAAAAGTTTCATTACTAAATTCTGCTAATTTCTCGAAAATATCCATTTTAATTTCTCCTTATTTATCCGACTTTGCCGCATTGCACTTCTTGCACAGCATCTGCAGGTTATTGTCTGTGGTATGCCCGCCCTTGCTCCAAGGAATGATGTGGTCACCTTCCATATCCTCAAAGGCATACTCGGTGTTGATGCCATTTGCAACGCACAAGGGGCACTTGTGACCCTGCCGCTCATAGGCGCGAAGCTTCTGAGATTCAGTAAACGCACGAAGGGACAGGTGCTTTTCATCACGCCAAATACGGTCAGAGAGGATGAACGGGATGATGCCTGCCTTCTTAGTTACATCATCATCCAGTACGAGTTTCTTAATGTCCGTTTCCAAAGCGTTGCTATTGTACTGCTTTGAATGATATTGGTTGTAGAGCAGTCCCCATGCCTGTGCATCCGTAATTCCCTTCCGCTTAGTCGGGAACAGCATTTTTGCCCAGTTGATTACCGACTGGAAGTAAAGCCAGAGGTCATTGGCGTCCTCGTCATGCTGGTGAACCGCCATGTACATCTGCCCGGATTCCAGACCATCACGGTCAGCAATCCACGCCAGTGCCTTTTCCAGCAACTCCTGCCGAATAGGGTTCCCTTTCAAGTAACCATCAGCCATCTTCGCGGCCACACAGTTGCGCTTTGAGAAGTAGTTCTTTGCATCAGCCAGCCACGGACCTGTATAGGTAGCGTTCAGCAGCTCTTGCGGAGTCAGAACTTCTCCAGCGATGTTGATGCGCTTGAACCATGCCAGTTTCTCGGCTTCGGAGCCCTCACAGATATTCACGGTCAACTCGTAGTCCAGAATCGTCCGCTTTTCCTCGTCTGTCAGGTTCTGGAAGAACTTGTCATTGCCGTTGATTTTGACGGGGTAGTCTTTGTTGACATACTGCGCAATGGAAATTGTCCGCTGCTGACCATCGAGAACCTCGTAGGAATCCGGACCGGTCTTAGACCAGTACATAAGGTTCAATGGAAATCCGTTCATCACTGAATCAATGACGGCTGCACGCTGTTTATCGGAGAAGCAGAAATTTCTTTGGTAGCTCGGCCTAATCGTGAGCCGATTGTTGTAACCGTATACGCCGCCGTCTCCATCGTTCGAATAGTTCTCTACGAGGTCGGATACCTTGATTTTGGTTTCTGTAATTTTCATAAGATGTTGTTTCCTTTCTCTATTTCTTCTATAATTCTTCTGCAATTTAGTCTTCCAAAGGCGTCAAATATCCCTAATTCCCGTAATCTAAGACATTCATTCCACATCGATTCATTCTTTCTGCACCAAAGATTTTTGCCGCACAGCATATTCAACTTGATTAAAGCATCTTGCCTATTTTGTAAATCTTCTTCAAACGTCAAACCGCTTTCTATGACAACACAATACTCATTATGTTTATTATCAGGGATACTTTTAATAGCCTCAATATCATATATAGGTTTCTTTCTTATCGGCTTTGCATTCAATTGGAACGGATTGTTATAAAAAGGATGTTTTTCTTCTTTGATTTTTTCTTCATCACTTTTGCCAATTTTATTGATATATCGATATTGGACGCTGTCATAACATACAAAGTCGAGTGTAAGCACTTGTGGAAGATAATCCTTACATTTTTCTAAAATGTGGCGCAATTCCTCTTGTAATGCAAACGCTTCTTGTTCCAAATTTGTCCACGGATAGTTTTGTTTATAATCACTATCTTTGTGAGCGTAGTGCTTATCTCTTTCGTAATAGATGTGCGCAATAACATTGTCGTTTTGCGTTAATTCCTTTTTCTTTCCTTTACCATCACACACAGTTTTATCTAAGACGGCACAGGTGTTAATGTAATACTGACTTCGTCTATCGTTGCATAATTGCCTGACATCATATAATTCGCTGACATGGTTTGATATATACCATAAAGAATCGACAGCCTTTTTTGCTTCAATTAAATAAAAGGCAATTTCCCATTTTATATCCATTCCATTTTTCCCTTTCATTGCGTCTTGCAAACAAGAATTCGTCCGTATGTTCTGAGTAAATACCCGCTGCAATTTGATGCCGTATAGTATCTTTGTGCAGGAATTACACTAAAGCACAATGCAGCGCCAGTATTGACTTTGCCCCCACTTGTAATACTACCGTCTGGGTTGTGCTGCTTACATTCCAAATATTCTTTTGTGGTTTTTACATCGTTTTGGCTATTCCATCCCAAACCGCCTGTATAGCCTAAAATTTCAAATTCTTTCGGATTATACTTATCCAAGAACGTAATCGGCACACCCATAACGCCCTTGTAATCCACCGGGATATCCGCAACCCTGTCCACATTGATGGCGTCGTAATTATCGTAGTGGGGGTAGCGCTCATCCGCATCCGGCAGAGGATTCCCGTCATCGTCATAGTACCGCTGCCAGAGAATCAGCTTTTCGTGGCGCTTTTGGATGTCGAGGTTGGTGAACCATCTTGTTAGACCATTGATTTTCTTGGTCATTCCATTTGGGGTATCAAACTCGGAAGGTGAGCTATAGCCAATCCACACTTTGTTTTCTTTCAGAAGTGGGAAAAACTCTTTGTATGTAATGGCGTTTTTATTTCCGATAATCAGGAACTTTTTGCCGTGCTGTATCAGTGTGCTGACATACTCACGAAATAAGCTGAACGGCTCATTGGTTACTACGATATCGCACTCATCCAGCAAGTCGAGACATTCCTTGCTCCGGAAATCGCCGTTGCCTTCCAGCGGGGTTTTTACACCGACTTCCACATCATTATCATCCCCACCCTCATACTCCATCTTGTAGGTGGGCTCGGTGCGGTCATAGTGCGTGGAAATCAGCTTCTTTAGACCAAGTTCGGCGAAGTTCAGGTGGAAATACCGCCAGAAAGCAGACCATGTCGGGTCATCACAGTTGCAGAATACGACCTTGCCTGCGAAATGCTTTTTGTAGTGCCGCAATTCCTCTGCGACATCCTCGATTCTGGTGTAGAACTCGTCGTTTTTTGCGTCCTTTGCCTTATGCAGGTTATCGTTCTTTGCCATCTCCGTATCCTCCCAAAAACAAAACCCCCGATGCCGTAACATCGGAGGTGTAAAAATCAATTATTTATCGTTAAGAATATCCAGCAACTCATCGAGGATGCCGATATAGTTGTCGTCATTGATATACTGGATGGTGTTTATCATCGCGGTTTTCAGGGCATTCAGGGGTTCGCCGCGCATTGAGCCGGAAGTATCGACAACGAACTCTGCCACAATAGGAATGCCTGAATCCTTCTCTTCTTTCCAGACACTCTGAGCCTGTGCGATGGTGTTGCCATCGTATGCCTTGCCTGTATAAGCATAGTCGTCAAGACCATTGAACCCGTCCTTCGTCGCTTCTGCCTGATTCTGGGCGCAGAGGGAAACGAACGCAGCAATAACTTCCTTCTTCTCCGCAGAGACATTCCCGATGGAATACAGAGGATTATCGTGCCGTACACCGAACGGGATGAACTCGTAGTTGCGCTGCAAGGTCGGGTCATTCTGATAAGACTGGTACTCCATCACGACACCGTCCACGATACCCTTGTCAGCCGACT
>ERZ779932.710-NODE-710-length-15273-cov-2.225522_pt1 | contig 15273 bp, 10 predicted proteins | sample MGYA00511064_ERZ779932 | MGnify/ENA primary metagenome ERZ779932 (study PRJEB29588, sample SAMEA1966821) | human gut metagenome | biome: human gut; feature: human-associated habitat; material: faeces | place: Denmark | collected 2008/2010 ...
GCTGCATCGGCGATTTTCACACCTGAGTCGGGTATGATTTCCATTTTCTTTACGCCGGTATACAATACTTCATCATCGGCAATACGCTTTGTCGTGGAACAGCCAATCAGTATCAGCAATAGAAAAGCGGCGGTAAATACATTTCGGAATACTTTTTTCATAGGTTCACCCCCTTTCTGCTTTTCCGTGGTCGAAATAGCTCCATCAGATTGAGCAGCCTTTTCTTAACGACAAAACCGACACCGGTTTGAGTGATCTCTCCTTCGAGAATACTTTCATATCCCGTATGCCGGAATATTTTAATATACATGTTATCCCTTTGATTCAAATAATATTCGAGGGAAATGTCGTCTATGAAGTTCTCTTTGAAATTGACATCTGCGTTGTCGTCCGGGCTGAGGCTTCCGCCAATGACGACTTTCACCCTATTGTTAAACAGACTTTTAGCCGCCCTATAAGAATAATCGGTGCGAGTATTCACTCCCGAAGCATCGGTGTAGGAATTAATATCGAAAGACAAATCGATACCTTTCAAGTTATCCTGAGCCCATTGGTTCAATTCTTTTTGCAAGAATGCGTTAAGCGGATTACCCAATAAATCGGATTTCGTAGTCGACGTTCCGGGACCGGTATATGTATTATAAATGAGCAGGCTCATGGCTTGCGAGGCCCGTTGCTCGGCCGTGAGCGATGTCAACTGATTTTGCAGAGTGAGGTCTTCGGGTGCGGAAAGATCGAAAGAAACAGACAAATTTTCCAATGAATTTTTAATGATGATACTGATGTCAAAATTGACTTGCCGGGTATTTTTCTCCTCCTCGGAGATAGTCGTGCGTACGGTCTCGACAGCTGTAATAGACATTTGAGGATCGGCGATATCACCGTTCCAAGACACATAGCTTCCGTCTTGAATTTTAAACAATTTTTCCGATATGATAGGCGGGTTGTAACGGACGAAACCTCCGGTGAGATTGTATCGACCGGTGAAACGGCTGTCGCCCAACGTATTCATGGTATAGGCCAATTCCCCTCCGCCTTGAAGGTCTATCCGATTTTTTCCGTCCACCGAAAGATTCACACCCATTTTAACAGTGGGAGCAATGTTGATATTAACCAATATATCCATGCCCAACACACTGCTCTTTTGCAAAGTATCTTCTTCGGCTATTTCAGTACTGTCGTTGAACGAAACGAATGTAACGATATTGTTCTCTTGTTGTTGAAGAGCGAAAGGAGAATCTTGCATAACGTAGGTAACTTCCGTTCCCGTGAGCAACCCTACATTTCCCCGAATTTTCAGAGCATCAAGCGGACCGTTTACCGCCATATCCATATCTGCGATAACCGAACCGTAAACAGTCGCTTTCGTACTTCTCGCCGATTTAACCGGTTGGAAAGCCGATGCATATAATCTCAAATCGGTAACGATTTTATCTAATTTTTTGAAATCGATATTTCCATCGATGTGCAGTGGATTTTTATTCGCTCCCGTGATCTCATAATTGTCGAAATGCAAAACATTTTGTTCCACTCGAATCTGGCTTTGAGGAAATTTCAAAGTAGCTCCCATCGATTTAGAATTAGCCACGGCTTCTTCCATCTGTATGTAACCATTCAGGAGAGGCATATCGGTACTACCCGTAATTCCCATTTTCCCATTCAAATAGCCTTGTAATTGTGCCATCTCGGAAGGGAGGAACGGATTGGCTGTCGCCAACGGGAACTCATCTATGGACAAGTTTAACCGAACGGGATTTTCTGCTTGATTGTCAAGAAGCCCGTTCAACGTCAATACTTTCTTATCGTCTATTTCCAAATCGGCTTGTGCTTCCTGACGACCCAAAGAGTCTAATTGATAATCGACGTTCAGATTAAAATTTCCCACACGTTGTTTCCCATAATATAAATCACCAATACCCATACTACCGGATATTTCCGTCGCACTCTGCGGAAAGTTTACCAGCAAGTCGGCAGAAATACTTCCGTCGATTTGAGGAGAGAATGGCGATAAAGCCAACCACGGAGCTATCTCCATACCGTTTATATCGACTTTCAATGCCTCTTGGTGAGAGAAATCATGTGATTGTTCGTTGTGTAAAGTCTTGATAATAAAATGCCGATCCTCGTGAGTGAGAGCTATGTTGGCATCGAAATGTCGCCCATAGTGGTAGGCAAAAAAATTGTCGGGATTCAATGTCCACGTTTCAAAGCCGATAATCGGATTTTTAGGGAAAAACGACACTTGAATCAATGAATCTAAAAAATCGGCTTGGCAACCTATTCGGAATCCTTCTTGTCCTTGTCTGTTTTTTTGCACACAAAACAATTTAGTCGTATTCCCGGAGAGGAATCCGTTAAGGATTACAGAGGCTAATTGATCGAGGTTTCCGGGCTTGTTGCCGACTTGAAGAGAGTAATATAATCTTTCCTCCTTTTCACGACGCTCGAATAAAGAGAGTTGGAGGGTATCGATAGTAATTCCCCCGGTCGAAAAGCGGTCTATCTTACCCGTCGTATTCAATAGAGAATCGTTCTGGATATTCAGGTCGATTTGAGAAAATCCCATGTTCATTCCTTTGAGATACTGCTGTATGAGATTATTCCGCTTTGCGTTCGCATGAAACTCGAATGGAGGCAGAACTTGATGCAACGCTTTCATATCCAATCGCTTTTCTTCTTGAACCGTAGCAATAATAGGTAACGACTGGTTCAGCTTTTCCAAGAAAGAGCTAAATCCTATACTCGAAACAAAATTCATAGCCATGTCTCCGCTTCGGACAGCGGCATTTATGTGCGTGGAGTCTGTTTCGGCCGAAATCGACAATGCATTGGTTTGTAACCTGCTGGTCGGCAAGAGGGCAGAAAAGTCACTTAACCGTATGTCTGCCCGATAAGATTCGCTCATGGGCGAAACATAGCCAGAAAGAGAAAGGCCGGTAGAAACCGAGCACGCTTCGGTTACCAGTTTCAGAGCTTCCAAATCGGTATGAATCTCGCCAGTCAAGTCGGCCGTATATTCTTCGGGAGACAGCGATCCCGATACGGAGAGTCCTATCAACAAATTAGGATCGGTACAAGTTATACCGCCACTCATTTTACCCCTATTCAATTTTGCTTCGATAGACAGTCCGGTATACCGGTAACCCGAATAATCCACGGAATCTATTTTCAAGTCGACAGTCGCATACATACTGGAATCCATCGGATTGTATTTTTCCCCTGAGAACCGGGTCGAAGCAGAGAGTACTCCCAAAGAATCATGAGGCAGGAACGAAGATAGAGGAAATCGATCTATCAGTATCCGTCCATCATATTGCTCTTTTTTAGTATTTAATCGAGCAAGGAGAGTGATGAGGCCATCGCCGGATTCGATTTGGGCTTTCGACCGGATCATCTCCGGTGAAAGTCGGGCATTACCGGTGAATCGGGTCGGCGGTATATGTATTTTTTTGCTTAGGGAGTCCGGCATTACATTCGCAAAGACCGGCGAATTTTTCAGGCGAAGCTCCCATTGGAGACTTCCGTTAATCCGATCTGCTTCGTGCAAATTTTGCACATTGCCTGTCGCTTGGCAAACGAATGTTCCCGGCAGGGATATATCGGCCTTTTCCAAATTTAAATCTCCCAATTTACCGTTCATCGAGATGTTTGAAAGAAAACCGGTCGACAACAACAACCCTCTGGTATAATTGTCGTATTCGGGTAATACCCGAATAATGTCCCCAATAGCGAGCTTAGCCTGTAATCGAGCTTCGACCGGTGTCTGTGAATTTTGTGTGAAAATACCGTTTCCAGCTTTAATCTGCGCCGAAATCTCGGATAAAGCAGTGTTCATCTGAAATTTTTGCAAGGAGATACCTGTCGAATCCATAGTAAAAGTCCCTTGTGTTCGAGTTACGGCTATCCCCGAACGTTCGGTGAACGCCAATTGTTTAATAGGAACGCATATTTCGCTTCCTCGATTATAGAGGGAGTCGATGGCAATCTCAATATTATCGAGAGAAAGATACCCGAAGTCGAGCCCTTTTTGGGGGATTCGGGTCGGCAAGGCATAAAGAGCTTGATTCCGATGCAGCCGCAACTTTTGAATTTGTACGGTCCACGGCGGCGAAACGATTGTATCGGCATCATTTTCCTCCGGTTCTGCTTCATTATTTCCACTTCCACTCCCCGGATAATAACGATAATCTCCTTTGTCTATAATCGCCTCGGAGACTCGAACCGATTGCCCGTATAAATCTATTTCTCCTTGCAAGAGTCTCGCTTTTTGTATCGAAGCATCCAAATTTTCGATAGTAGGTTTCATCTGCATAGAATAATGGATATTCGATAACCCTATTTCTCCTACCGAGATGCTCCAATTCAATGGAGCGCTTTCCGCAGAAACAGTATCAGGGGAACTCTCCGACAAGTTCAAAGTTATTTCCCCTCCGTCCAATCGGGTAGAAGGTAATGAGATGTGGAAATCTTTTAAATTAACGTTTGCTTTCTGTGTGGAGAATTGTTTTATGTTAGCCGATAGTAATAAAGTAGAGTCTGAATTCGAAAAACGAAAAAGTGTTTCGTTCAATGCTATTTTCTGGATTTGAACTTGTCCACGCAAAAGTGCCGCCGGGGCTACCCCTACTTGTATACTTGAACTTTGCAACAGCGTATCCCGACTCGAAGTCAGTAAAAGTATATCGTCGATTTGCAGTCGGAACGGGAATTTAAGAGACAACTTTCCTATGGAAAGCTCCATTCCTGTCGATCGGCCGACATAACCGCTAATCTCATTCTTTCCCCATCGTTGTACTGCCGGGATATAAATAGACAAAGGTAAAGTCAACAATAGCACTAAAAGTGAAATCAATACGATAGCAATATATTTTAGTGCTTTTTTCATTTTGGAGGAATTCTTTTTTGAAGGACTCTATATACACCTTATTTAACTGTATTCCGGTGGCTATTTTATAAACATTGGCACGACAGAATTTGTTTTTAGAATATACAGAAAACCTAAAAAACAAGGTAAATATATGAAAAATTATTTGTACCTCATTGCTTTATTTACAATGATCGCGTTAGGAATAAATTCGGGGCATGGCCGAATCAGAAAGCCGATCAACGACCGGAATACCCCATTCCTATACCGATGAGTTTATCGTAACGTACTCCCTGCGGCCGATGATAAACCTTTACTAAATATTCGTTTACCGTTTCATAATAGTTTCCTTCGATAGGGCCTGCCGAAGTGGTACTCCCTCCATCGGGCAAAAATAGGTATTGATAATTGTAAGAACCCTGTTTCAAGAGCAGGGTTTTCTCATATTTCCCAGAAGCAGGATTATAAACCATTTCGTTATAAGGGGTATACCGATGATTCGTCATTTCGCCATCGATATATATTTTTCCTCCCGGAATCGGATCGGAATCAAGCGTGAAATGCACGACGAAATAATCGGCTTCGGTATTGCTGTCGTCTGCCCCGCTTTGGCGTATGACGAAACGCCCGTTTTGGGTTTTATCATAAAGATAACTCGTTTGCGCTCTGGGAACAGACGTAGCTAACACGACGTGATAATATGGGTCGAAATAGTATATTTTTTCAACCCCTAATCCGGCATAACGGGTAGCTACCATTTCGAACCGACGAAATTCATTCCCCGCTTCGAATATCATATTGCGGTCATGACCGAAAACAATTTGATTCCCTTGTACCCTTAAAGGTCTATTTATAATAACCTCCTTATCCCGTCGGCTATTTTGAAGAATACTTATTTTCAATTCGTTATAAGGATTTTGAACCCGATAATTGTTGGTATTGAGAGCGACTTCTACCTGTTGATGCTCACGGTTATAATCTATATCGGTGCGAGATGTTACAGAAGGAGCGACCAAAACTTGGTTTTCATAGACCGAAAAACACACTTGCAACAAAATATTTTCCGGTTCGTTTTCGGGATAAACCACAAGCACATAATTACCCGATACTTTAAACTGTACATCGGCATTGGGAAGCGTAATCCTGTAATGCACATAATGCGCGAAAGTCGCAGTAGAAAATTCATATTCTTCGACAGAATTCGTATTGAAGCCATCGAGATATTCCAAATCCGACAAGTCGGAAGGACGCCAATCTGCATTACAATGTATAAGACTGTATTGCAGATAAGTGACATCTTCGGCCAACTCATCGAACGAAATCGTTATGTGTTCGTCGGTATTCAATTCAATAATGGGAGGGAACAATTCCCTACCTTCCACCTCGGTCTGTATAGTTCGAAATCGATCGGAGAAGGCTTGTGTTTCATACGGTTCCGAACGATTTTGGGCCGTTGCAGAAATGCCTCCCAAAAGGACACAAACAGAAATAAGCAATTGAAAAATATAACTTGTTTTCATAACCATTCCATTATCGAGTTACTGATGCAAACATACGAAATTTTACGCCTATATCCTAATATATCCCTTACAGCCATCAATTCTATCGCAATAGAACGAAAATAATTTATAACTCGAATCATACAGAATGCAGTTCGGCATGAAAAATAAATATATTTATTTTATCCTACATCTACCTTTCGTTATATTATTCTGTATAATATAGGATGCGGTTCGGCATAGTCAAGCCGAAAATATAATTTTCGCTTGTCTCTGCAATCACCTTTCACTATATTTGTACCGTATTTTAAAATATAGTTGTGTATGAATTGTAAGTTTTTCACTATCGCTTGTGCTTTATTGTCAATGTCTTTCTGCTCATGGGCAAACGAAAATAAAACGGATTCTGTGGGTTACCAATTTACTGTAACCAAAGAATTGAAGACCAACCCGGTAAAAGACCAAAGCAGATCGGGAACGTGTTGGAGCTTCTCGACTTTATCGTTTATCGAAGATGATTTGTTGCGTCAAGGAAAGCCTGCGGTAGACTTATCGGAAATGTTTATCGTGCGTAACGATTATATAGAAAAAGCGATTAAATATGTACGCATGCACGGCGATATCGCCTTTTCGGCCGGGGGTAGCGCTTATGACGTGCTCTATATCATCGATAAATATGGCATTGTTCCCGAGGAGGTTTATACCGGTTTGAATTACGGGACAGACAAGCACCAGCACGGAGAACTCGACGCTATCCTCAAAGGTTATGTCGATGCTATCATTGCCAACCCCAATAAAAAACTTTCGACGGCATGGCTCGATGGATTCAAAGCCGTGCTGGACACCTATTTAGGCAAAGTTCCCGAGAAGTTTACTTACAACGGCGTAGAATACACACCTCAATCTTTTGCAAAATCATTGGGTATAAAAGCCTCGGATTATGTTCCGTTGACATCATTCACCCATCACGATTTTTACAAACCTTTTGCCATTGAAGTACCCGACAACTGGTTATGGTCGGAATATTATAATATCCCGCTCAACGAATTGATGGAGACAATCGATTATGCCATCGATAAAGGTTTTACAGTCATGTGGGCTTCCGATGTAAGCGAGAAAGGATTCCAATATCTGAAAGGGTTTGCTGTGGTTCCCGTAGAGAAGAAAAACGAGAACCTGTCTGGAACCGAATTGGCTCGTTGGGTAAAATTGTCAAAATCGGAAAAAGAAGGAGAACTATATAAATTCGAAGAACCGGAGGAAGAACAATACATCGACCAAAAACTGCGACAAGAAGCATTCGATAACTACGAGACTACCGACGATCACGGCATGGTATTCATAGGAACAGCCGTCGACCAGAACGGTACGAAATATTATAAAGTGAAAAATTCGTGGGGTACGGAACAAATTTATGGAGGCTTTTTCTACGCATCAGAAGCATTCGTGAAATATAAAACTATGGATATCTTGGTCCACAAAGATGCTGTTCCCGTAAAGATTCTGAAAAAATTACATCTGAAATAGCACGATGAAACGGCTTCGTCTATCTGGACTTTTGCTGTTGATATTGTGTTTGTCTCTATTGGCTATCCCGTTTTGGAACGACCGAATCGTACGCCGTTATATCGACAAAATATGGTTACACCGGACGAACTCGATCGAGAAGTTGCACGAGTTTGAACAGGAGTATAAAAATTTTGAGTGCGACGTGCTGTTCCTCACCGATTCAGCGACATTCGAGATAGGGCATGACGAACCTTCGGGCGAACCGTTGAAGCCCTATCTCGACTTTTTAGGAGCTAACCCCGACCGAGAACTTTGGCTCGATTTAAAGAATCTGAACGAAAGTAACTGCATACAAGCCGAAACGACACTTACCGGACTATTGGCACAGAGAGATGTCGATAAAGATCAATTGATTATCGAATCTCGTGATTGGAAAGCGTTACATCATTTTACACAAGAAGGGTATTACACTTCTTGCTATCGTGGATATTCCCCATATAGACGAATTGTCCGACGCAGAACGTTTACACAGACTGGATTCCATTCAACAAATAGCCCATGACGGAGCTGTTTCGGCGCTCTCCTTTCCGGCTTCGTATTACGCTTTTCTAAGGAATCTGGATTTCTCGGTAGATTTACTCACTTGGGAACATCGTCGATGGGCTTGGCAATTACCCTTCTTTTCCCGATCAAGGGCGATTCTGAAAGACGGGAGAGTAAAAGTCGTTTTGGTGAAAGAAAAGGGACATTATCACAAATGAATCTTTTTATAAAAATAGGTCAAACACAATCGATATACCCACGCAACAACGATACAAAGCACGAGATACAATAACCCGGATATTTCTGGGGGAAGGGCTTGATCGTGCGCAAGAACTTGTTGCCGCACAAAAGCATGAGTTACAAACAGCGCAGCCGAAAGTTTTCCCATGAAAAGCAGAACGTTTTGAAGAGGTTCCTTTCTGGCAAGCGGGAGAACGGCAGCCCCCAGAAAGAGGGCTAATATGGGACTAATCACCCATAAATAGCGATTGAATAAACTCAGAACGAAAAGAACGACTCCCAATGAAATCCATCTCCACGAAATATGTACAGGGTGACGAGACAGGAGAATGCCTACACAAAACACCGGTAACCACCCTATGCTGTTATAACGAAAAGCAAAAACCCAGTTATCCAACCCGAGACTAGACAACACAATGAGCAACGTCCACACCCCTGCTATAATACCCCATAGAACCTTGTCCGATGATTTCCGCAAGAATAATGCGTAAATAACATACAACTGAAATGCCATGCCGAAATACCACCACGGCCCGGCAATGATAAATCTGTCGGCAAGGCCGTTGGCCGTAAAAGTAAGCATAAACAACATGTCGGTCCAAATCTTGTTATTACCCAGATAGGCATAGGTAAAATGCGTATGCCCCGAATAACGGTCGAGGATAAGCAGTAGCGTCATAGGAACGAGCCACTTCCACAGTTGTATGGCTCGGCGCAAAATGATATACCATTTCGATTCCCCGCTGTGGTCATAACGTTTGGAAAGTCCATAACCACTGACAAAGACAAAAATCGAAACTCCGTAATGTCCTAAAAAGGAAAATAGCGATAAAATTATAATGCGTAAATTACCAGACAACATGGCCTCGGTAAAACGGGAAACATTTTCGGGAGCATACTTAAACTCACATTCTGGCGGAAACTCAGGAAACGTATGAAAATAATTATGTAATATAATCAATAAAATACCAATACCTTTTACAATATCCAGATTTTTATCCCGCGTAAATGTTCGTAAATTACCCCCCCCAAATATTCACATTCATTAGCATTATTTACATTCATTTACATTCATCAGATACAAAATAACATGAGATTACATTTCTTCTGATACCTCATTGAGCTTTTCACCGATCAATCGAGCAGCCGATGCTACATAATCGGCACAAGGGCGACGCTTGTAATACGTTTCGGTACGAGCCTCGGGAGTAGGACTATCGCTTTTATGGTCGAGTCCCAACAACTCTCTGCAAATAATAGAACCGTTTAGGGCCTTCGATTTCTCTGCCAAATCCTGCACCGTGCTGTAAACGATTTTTCGTTTAGTCATATCCGACGGGACATCATTTTTGTAAAATAACCCAGCAACCATAAACATACCGCTAACTGCACCGCACACTTCTCTCAATCGTCCCATACCTCCACCCAACGGGGCACTGATAGACGCTGCCAAAGACAGGCTTATATCGAACAAATCGCAATAAGCCAACACAACGGCTTGCGCACAATTATATCCTTCCAGAAAAAACCGACGAGCCTTTTCCGCTCTTTGTTCTACATCTACTCTTTCCATACCGCTACCATCGAATAGGTTCGATTCCGTGAGCCTCTAAATATTGGTTAGTTTGACTGAAATGATGATTCCCGAAGAACCCCCGATGTGCCGACAAAGGCGAAGGGTGTGGAGATTGCAAAACAAGATGCCGACTGCGATCTATAAAATCGCCCTTCCGTTGGGCATACGATCCCCATAGGATAAATACCAAATGCTCCCGCTCTTCTGCCAATTTATGAATAACTGCATCGGTAAATGTTTCCCAACCTCTACCTTGATGTGATGCCGCTCTGTGAGCCTCAACCGTGAGAGTAGCATTCAAAAGCAAAACTCCTTGCTGCGCCCATCGAGTCAAATTTCCACTCCGAGGAACAGGAATTCCTAAATCGCTCTCGATCTCCTTAAAAATATTTTGAAGCGAAGGAGGAAAAGGAATATGGTCATTAACCGAAAAACAAAGCCCATGTGCTTGACGAGGCTCATGATAGGGGTCTTGCCCCAAAATAACAACCTTTACTTGGTCGAACGGACAGGCGTCGAAAGCCGCAAAAATCTGACTACCGGGAGGATAAACCGTTTTAGTAGCATATTCGTGCCGTACAAAAGCCGTCAGATTTTCAAAATAAGGCTTGTCAAATTCGCTTTGTAAGCGTTGCTGCCAGCTGGATTCGATACGAACATTCATAATAGTCGAATAAGATTTTAACTATATCTGTTTGCAAAGCTACAAATATTTCTTACTTTTGCCACGCAAATGAAGAATTGTTTCTCATTTTTGAGTAGAAACAATCTAGCTTTTTTATATCGGCACCCGTAGTTCAATGGATAGAATAAAGGATTCCGGTTCCTTCGATTGGGGTTCGACTCCCCACGGGTGTACAACGCAAACAGCCTATCTGTTACAGATAGGCTGTTTGTTTTATCGAAAATACATAAGATTACCCAGAATTATTTTGATTGTGTTTTTTAACCCCTCCGTCCTACGGACACCTCCCCTATATTTTGCTGAACAAAACACAGGGGAGGAGGTTGAATACCCTTTTATCGCATTATTTATCGAATGAGATGGATCATGTTCGTCCTTCTCCCCTGCCGTGTCGTAGCATTACGGGGTGTCACGTTAGCCATATAGAAGAGATATCCGCAGGACGGAGGGAGTTGAAAAGATTATATAATCTTTGATGGAGGGATCAGACGCATAAACGGACAATCTTCACTAATTTCCTACTGAGCCGATATCCTCACTAAATATCGACTAAGCCTAACTTTTTTCTTTTATATTCACCTTCTTTCTGTTTTTATTCATCTGAATTTTGTAGTTTAAAACCGACTATGATTCGATACGAAAAATAGACAAGCTCATTTTGTCCTTCCCTCGGCTTACACTATCTTTGCACTATGGAAAATAAAATAGATTGGAGCCGTACAGATGGATTAATTTTCGATATGGACGGAACCCTGTGGGATGCAGTAGACACATATGCCCGCATTTGGAACGAAGTATTTCTGCGAGCTGGAAAAGAAGTTCACATCACGAGGGAAAGCCTCATCGGTAACATCGGTATTCCTATTCCTAAGATTTTGGCAAACCTCTTTCCAGAAATTGAAAACGAAGAGGCAAACCGTTTCTCAAAAGAGTTAGCGGAACATGAACCCGAATTATTGTCCCGTTACGGCGGTACACCCTATCCCGGCGTGGTTTCTGGATTGGAACAACTCTCCTCGAAATACAAATTGTTTTTAGTCAGTAATTGCGACACCCATACTTTACCTATTTTCATGTCTTGTATCGGGATAACCCCTTTCATCACCGAGGCCATTTCATTCGGCGACACACATAAACCCAAGGGTGACAACATGTTATTACTGAAAGAAAAATATCATCTGCAACACCCCCTCTATATGGGCGATATAGAAGCCGACGGGCGGGAAACTCATCGGGCAGGACTACCGTTCGTATATGCCCGTTACGGATTCGGACACACCGACGATTATGAATTAGCATTCGATTCGTTCGAAGATTTTACCAATTTCTTCTTAAAACTTAAATAAAAATGTATTCGAGTAATTTTCAACCCGAGTCTTCGTTACGGTGGAAGAGAATACAGTCGGTATTACAGTCGATAAATGCCGATGCCGTTTTGTTGAATACGAACGCCAATCTATACTATTCTTCGGGCCGGGTATTCAACGGTTATACCTATATACCTTCGGAGGGTGAAGCGATTTATTTCGTTCGCCGTCCCATAGGGTTGAAAGGAGAAAATGTTCATTATATCCATAAACCCGAACAAATTCCGGCTTTACTCACCGAAATAGGACTACCACTTCCCCGCAAACTCGCAATCGAGTGGGATGCATCTCACGGCGATTTCACACGGTTATCCGCCGTATTTCCCGATGCAGAAATAACGAACGGCTCGGCTGTCATGCGGAAAGTACGTTCGGTAAAAACCGATTACGAATTGGGGTTATTGCACGAGTCCGCCGTGAAACATGCCGAAGTATATCATCGTATCGAATCGGTCTATCATAACGGAATGACCGATATCGAATTACAGATAGAAATAGAACGCTTGTTGCGGTTGCACGGAAATCTGGGGCTTTTCAGAATAAATGGACAAAGCATGGAGATTTTCATGGGCAATGTCATTTGCGGCGATAATGCAGATACTCCCACACCGTACGATTTTGCTATGGGAGGAGCCGGATTGAGTTGCTCGATACCGGTAGGTTGCAATGGTTCGCTCATTCGTCCGGGCATGGCTGTGATGATAGACATGTGTGGCAATTTCACCGGATACATGACTGACATGACCCGAGTCTATTCGGTGGGGGAATTACCCGACCTAGCTCATCGAGCCCACCAATGTTCCATCGATATTCATCGTGCTGTAAGCCAAATGGGTAAACCGAGCGTAAAGGCGGCCGACTTATATAATCTAGCGATTTCGATAGCAAAAGAGGCCGGATTGGAAAATTACTTTATGGGACATACCCAGAAGGCCGGATTTATCGGACACGGTGTAGGTATCGAAGTTAATGAAGCTCCGGTCTTAGCTCCGCGCTCGAAAGATATTTTAGAAGGAAATCAAGTCATAGCTCTTGAGCCGAAATTTGTCATACCCCATGTAGGCGCTGTTGGAATCGAAGATACCTATATGGTCACACCCGAAGGTATGAAGGCCATTACAAACGCTCCGGTAGAAATAGTATCTTTATCGTAAAATGTCTTTGACCCCCTTCGTCACTTCATGACACCTCCCCTATCGCACTTATAGTGCGTAGTGGAGAAGGTTAAAATGCATTATCCGTTATCCCCGCTCTATAAAAATAGGAACGAGGGTAAAGGATAAAGATGTAACCCCGCCGATTTTCTATCGTTGTGCCCTTTTTTCTCTGCGAATAACTTCGTAACTTTAAGCCCCTGAAACTAAATTTTATCTGTTTATGCAACCCTTTATTCATCTGCACGTTCACTCCCAATATTCTATTCTTGACGGTCAGGCTTCGATTCCGGCATTGGTCGATAAGGCTATACGCGACGGAATGAAAGGTTTGGCATTGACCGACCACGGTAATATGTTCGGGATAAAAGAGTTTTTCAATCTGGTAAAAAAGAAAAACGGAGCAACAAAAGATGCCATTAAAGGTGTACAGAAACGAATCGAAGCCATCGAAAGCGGTGCGGAAGAGGTAGAAGACAAAGAAAAAGAATTGGCCTCCCTGCAAGAAGAAAAGGCAAAACTCGAAGCCAAAATATTCAAGCCGATATTCGGGTGTGAAATGTACGTAGCCCGTCGCCGGCTTACCGACAAGGAAGCCACACCGAGGGAAATACGTGCTACCGTCGTTAACGAGGTCGAGGGCTTTTCTATTCGTCGGGGAGCCGGCGACGAGGGTGGTTATCACTTGGTTGTCCTTGCAAAGAACCTGAAAGGTTATCACAATCTGGTCAAATTGGTATCGAAAGGCTGGACCGACGGATTTTATTCCCGTCCCCGTACTGACAAATACGAACTCGAAAAATATCACGAAGGGCTGATTGTTTGCTCTGCATGTCTGGGTGGAGAGATTCCGAGAAGAATCCTTACCGGCGATATTCAAGGAGCCGAGGAAGCTATCCTATGGTTCAAGAATATCTTCGGAGAAGATTATTACCTCGAATTACAACGCCACAAAGCTACCGTACCGAGAGCCAACCACGAAACATATCCGCTGCAACAAGTAGTGAACGATCGGCTGATAGAGTTCTCTCGCAAGCATGGAATCAAACTGGTATGTACCAACGACGTTCATTTCGTGGAAGAAGAAAATGCCGAAGCTCACGACCGCCTCATTTGTTTGAGTACGGGTAAAGATTTGGACGACCCCAATCGCATGCTATATACCAAACAAGAGTGGTTAAAGACCCAACAGGAGATGAACGACATCTTCTCCGATGTGCCCGAGGCTCTATCCAATACGTTGGAAATTCTCGATAAGGTAGAGTTTTATTCCATCGACCACCCGCCTTTGATGCCCACTTTCCCGATTCCCGAAAACTTCGGTACAGAAGAAGAGTATCGAAAAAAATTTACCGAAGAAGATTTGTTCAACGAATTCACTCGGGACGAAAACGGGAATGTCGTTTTGAACGAAGCCGCAGCACACAAGAAAATAGAAAATTTGGGCGGTTACGACAAGCTGTATCGTATCAAGTTGGAAGCCGATTACCTGAAAGAATTGACTTTCAAAGGAGCGCATGAACGATACGGAGAGGAACTATCCGACGAAATTATGGAGCGAATCACTTTCGAACTTCATATCATGAAAACGATGGGTTTTCCGGATGACTGGAAGAAATTGTTGGAACAGAAATAGGTGTAATAGAAGAGTATACAATGGAAAACACAGTAGATACCGGGATTCTACTTCCGGGAGGTGTACTTATTTCTGAAAAGAGAATAGTATGATCTCAGACACAGGAGGTAAGCACATGGATCTCGTCAAGATAGGAAAATATATTGCAGGCAAAAGAAAAGACTTAGGTATGACGCAGAAGCAGCTCGCCGAAAAACTGG
>ERZ779932.726-NODE-726-length-15059-cov-1.695881_pt1 | contig 15059 bp, 15 predicted proteins | sample MGYA00511064_ERZ779932 | MGnify/ENA primary metagenome ERZ779932 (study PRJEB29588, sample SAMEA1966821) | human gut metagenome | biome: human gut; feature: human-associated habitat; material: faeces | place: Denmark | collected 2008/2010 ...
GATTGTATCTATTAGATTATTGTAATTATCACGAGTAACAATTATTTTTTTATTTAATTCAAGCATTTCTTTTTTTGTCATAGCGTGACTGTTAACTCTTTTTATTAGTTCAGAGAAAAGCATTTCTTCAAATTCTGGAGTAATTTCAAAGGCTTCTGAAACTATATTTTCTTGAACGTTTATTACTTCATTACCTTCGGATTGAATATTATTATTTAAAGGTTTATTGTCAGAAAAAAGATCATCAATATCAATAATAAAACTCTTAGTCTCATCACTTTCCATATCATATCTGTTTACTCTACAATTTGAATAATCTAGGCGATATTTCATTAACGCTTCTCTCATATTCTTTTGATTTTTATATTTATCATTAAAATCTTTTTTAGATAATACAAAATCGCAGATTAATGATACATCATCATCAAAATCATAGATAAATTCATCAAGCACTTCATAAGAAGTTCCATCGAGTGCATAAAAGATTCCCTCGTCTTCGGAGTACTTGCCTTCTATACCTAGTGCTGGTACATATATACTTAAACCATCATATATTTTTCTTCGTTGCATTATCATTGCAACATCATAATTATTTTTTAACATCAGAACCTCCTAAATACTTTATATAATAATACAAAAAAGAGGCTAATGCAATAATATAATAAGTTATCTTAAAAATATAATATATAATTTTACTAGTAGTCTTTGAATAAGGGGTGTTCGAATAAGAAATTTAGGATTTTTCTTTGAAATTTGTTTTGCTAGTTTGGTACTAACTGCTGTTAAAGTCTTTTTTTCTATAAGATTAAAGAGGTTGTTTTGTTTTTTTGTTACTTTATCTTTATATAAATAAAAAGTTGATGCTGGTTTTAAAAAGCGTTCTTTGTTATCAATCATAACTTGATTAAACCCCGTATGATATGCTCCTAGCTCTATTAGAGTAAGACTAATATTACTACCAATTAATTTTAACTCTTTATTCATTGTATAACAAAGACTACTTAAGGCTGCTTTACTAGATGTATAAGCTCCTAAATAAGTAAGGGGTAAATATGCCGCTAAAGAACTGGTCACAAATATTTTCCCCTCTATATTTTTATGACACATATTTTCATATGCCCTTTTTATTACCGCAATATTTTTAAAAACATTTACTTCATAGTTTTTTCTAATTGTATCTAGTGAAATACCAAGTACTGCTCCACCATTACCAATGCCAGCATGTGACCAAAAAACATCATAATCTAAAATATCTAAAAGTTTTAAATCATTTTCATTACAAACATCTAGTTTATATACTTTGGCATTACTTTTATTAGCGAGTTTTTCTTTTAGAAGGTATTTTTCTTCTTCTGTATGTGTACACAAATAAACAAAATTATTTTGCTCTAACAGTTTTAAAGCTGTTTCATAAGCAATACCCGATGTTGCTCCTGTTATTAATATTTTCATATTTATCACCATTGTTATTATGGACAAATAAATATAAATTAAACAAAAAGAAGCCTTATTTAGAGCTTCTAGTTATTATGAAGGTCACACCTTTCTTTTCATTTTTTATATTAATATCATAATCAAGAAAAGCAAGTGTTTTTTTAACTATTGATAACCCAAGACCAAAGACACCTTTAACACCTTTTTCGTAGGGAGTGAAAATATTGGTTAAAACTTCTTTATCAATATTTGGGCCATCATTATATAAAATTATTTTATTTTGTTTAGCATTAATTTTTATAGTAGTACTAGCATATCTCATAAAATTATTTAGTAAGTTGTCAAGAATCGTCTCCCAATGCTCAACTGTACCAAAATATACCGATTTATGGTCATATTCAACTATAAATTCTACATCTTTTCGTTTCCATTTAAATTTAGAAACCTCGTCATTTATAAGTTTTTCCATGTCTATTTTTTCTATTTTCGGTTTACTATCTTTGAGATAATCTAGTTTATTTAAGTAAAGAAGTGAGTGTACTTTATTTTCTAATTTTTCAGTTTGCTCTTCGATAACTTGTAGAGCCTTGTCTTTATCTTCTACTTCGTCATGAACAGCTTCTATATATGATTTTATAACGGTAAGAGGTGTTTTAAAATCATGTGAGATATTTTGATACATTTGATTGCGATATTCCCCTTGGCTTTTTAGGGAAATGCGCATATCTTCAATTGCGTATCCTAAAGACTTAATTTCATCATTAGCTTTAAAATCAATTGTATGGTTATAATCCTCATTGTCGATATTATCAACCTTTGATTTTAGTTTGTCAATCTTATATATTATAATAGAACTCCAAATTACAAGGATAAGTCCTACTATTAAAAGTGTTCCTAAAACTATTGGTAAAATAGCTGCTAAAATATCGGCTTTAGTTTTATTTATATAAGTATCATTTGTTAGAGCTATTTTGGTAACTTGTTCTGCTTTTATTGTGTAATAGTAATAGGTATTATGTTTATAAATAAATTTTCCATAGGTATTATTTTTGATTTTTTTTATGATAAATAATGGGTTATCAAATCCCATAACTTCAGTTAAATTATCACTAGTTACTATTTTTTGATCTATAATATATAGATATGCAATCTCCGACGAAGATAGGTCTTTATCAAAATTAGACTGCATGAACTTTAATGGTTCACTTAAATACCTATAGACATTATTTTCTGCTAGAGGAATTAGGGTTTTAGGTAAGACTACCCCTAGACAGATAAATGCTATGGAAAAGACTAAGAAAATTATTATAATAAGTTGTTTACTAAGTGTTTGTTTTTGATTTTTCATGACATACGATACCCATATCCATAAATGGCATTAATGTTTAACTTTGGCATTTTCTTTCTAAGTCTTCTAACTAAATCATCTACAACTCTGTCTGTACCAAAGTAGTCATCACCCCAAATATAGTTAAGTATTTCATCTCTAGAAAAACCTTTATTGATATTTTTTAAAAATAGGATAAGTAGATCAAACTCTAATGTTGTAAGTTTTATTTGTTTTTGGTCTTTGTAAACTACTCTTTTTTCTAAATCTATTTGATAAGTTTCGTAATTAATTGTTTTTTCTTCTTTTTTATAAACACGTTTTATAATATTATTTACTCGTAGAACAAGTTCTTTACTAGAATATGGTTTTGTAATGTAATCATCACTACCTAGTTCAAGACCTAATATTTTATCTATTTCTTGATCTCTTGCTGAGGTGAAAATAACTGGGACATTACTATTATTTTTTCTGATTTCTTTAATGATATCATATCCACTAATGTCATCTTCTAACATAATATCTAATATCCATACATCTACAGGTTGACCTATATAATCGATAGCATCAGCCCCTTTATTGAAGGTCACAACCTTATAACCAGCTTTTTCTAAATAAACTTTTATTAAATTGGAAAGGTCTTTTTCATCTTCTACAAAACAAATTGTATACATTTTCATCACCTACCAATAGTATTATATCATGTTTTACTTTATTTTGATAACCTTATGGGCATCGCCTCCTCTTTACATTTTCAGTATAGGAAAAAATTGTCAAAAAATTATCAAACAATTATGGGAAATTATGGGAAACAAAAAAAAGAATAACGTGTATTCTTATTTTATTATTTCTTTAAAAGCATCGATTAAATGATTGACGTAGGCACAGCTCATAAAACAAACAACCGAGTCTTTTTCATTTTTTAGTTTATCAATGGTATCTTCTGAAATTATTTCGGCACCTTTTATTTTTTCTACAATAAGATTTGATGTAACGCCAGGATAATCACTTTGTCTTTCTCTATTGCAATCTATTTCTGTTAAATAAACTTTGTCGGCTTTACTTAAAGCAGTTACAAATTCATTGGTAAAGTCTTTAGTTCTAGAATAAGTATTTGGTTTAAAAACTGCTACTACTCTTCTATCTTTATATTTTCTTTTAACAGCATCTAGGGTAGCACTTATTTCTGTTGGATGATGAGCATAGTCATCAATGATGATAGCATTTCCTACTTTTTCTTCGGCAAAACGACGTTTAGCATTCTTAAATGTTTTGAAACTATTTTTGATTTGTTCCTTTGAAATACCATATATGTTACACATGATGATTGCTGCGGTAGCGTTTAAAACCATATGTTTGCCATAAACAGGAATTGTAAATGTATCAAATAGCTTATCTTTAAAGTAAAGATCAAAAGTTTCTCCATCTTCTGCAACATGATGATTTTTTATAATTACATCATTATCTTCATTAAATCCATAATAAGTAATAGGAGTTTTAGTGTTTAAGCTATGGCAGTTAGGGTTATCGCCACACGCTATTAATCTATTTTTAGTGTGATTTACAAATGTTGAAAATGTATCAATTATATCTTGAAGATCTTTATAACACTCCATATGTTCTTTTTCAATATTAGTAATGATAGAATTAGTTGGATAATAAGTTAATAAATGTTTGTTAAATTCGTCTGATTCAATAACAAAAATATCACTATTTGGATTAATACGGCCATCTCCTGCCCCAACGAAGTAACTGCAACCAATGGAGTCTTCTAATATATGTCTAATCATTGATGATGTAGAAGTTTTTCCATGTGTTCCGGCTACTGAGATAGTATTAAACATTTTTGTAATGTCTCCTACTATTTCATTATATTTTTTGATTGTTAAACCTAATTCCTTTACTCTTTTTAATTCCTTGTGGTCTTCTTTAAAGGCAACTGAATAAGTAACAATAGTATCCTTGGGAATATCGTGTGTATTATCATAATATATTTTAATATTTCTTTCGTCTAATCCTTTTTGGGTAAATTTATATTCAGTAGCATCATCGTAACCACTTACTTCATTTCCTAAATCTGAAAGTATTTGAGCAAGTGTTGACATACCTGTTCCTTTAATACCTATACAATAATATTTCATTGTTTCACCTCTAGTTATATTATAAACTATGTGCTTTTGATTGTAAATATTAGTGTTCATTTGTTTTTAGATAAAAAAATGAGACATCCTCTCATATTTTTTTGGTGATGTCAGTAAGATAATCTAGAAGAAATTCATGGTCAGCTATAGTGTCTACTAATGCTTGATCAAGGGTATAACAAAATGTACCTAATGTGCAAGCTGAATATGAAGTTCTTGATAAATGATTAATTTTATATTCAAGTTCTGGAACTCTATTAAAACACATTCTAGTTAAATGATTAAAGGCATATGTCAACATATCATTTCCTTTTTGGCCGCCATTTTTTAAATATCTTGTCATATCATTATTATAACAGTCTGAAGTAATTTTGGCATCAGCATTATCTATTTCTATATTGTCTATATCAATAATATCTATTTTACTTTGATTACTTTCCTTGCTACATAAAAAATTTGCAATATTACAATCAAAATAAAAGATACCATTGCTTGCATAAGTAAAGAGAATTTCTCTTAGTTTTTTAAGCATGTCAAGTTTTTCATTATGAGAATCATTTGACATCATAAAATTTTCTAGATCGCAATTTTTTGAGTACTTCATTGTGTATCCTGTAGATAAGTATTTTGAATTAACAATTATTTTAGTAGGTGTTATGGCAGAAGGTATTTTATCTTTGTTTTTATCTAGGTAAAGTAATTTTTCTGTTTTATTTCTGACAGTAGAATCACTTAAAGAAATATATTTTTTATACACTTCTAGATTACCTTTTAAGCGATATAGATTTGATTCCCCACCATATTCGAAGGGATACTCTTCTTTTTCTAGTTCTTCTTCATTTACGTAGTTAAGCATATTACCTCCCGATTTTTGAATAGATGCAGCCACAGTAATTTTGGCGATATAAGTTATATTTCTTTGAAAGTTCAATACTTCTTTTATAGCCATTTTTCTTTTTAAAGTCAGAATATAAATAGGTAGCAGATATTTCTTTATTAAGACTCTCCCCTATTTCATTTAACCAATTGGCGTTTTTATAGGGACTTAGAGTTAGAGTTGTTGCGAAAAAGTCAAAGTGATGCTCAGAAGCATATTGGGCCGTTTTTTCTAGGCGTAATTTGTAGCATAAATAACAGCGTTTACCTCGCTCTGGTTCATTTTCTAAGCCTTTAGCCATTTCCAAGAATTTTTCTTTTTCATAGTCTCCCGCTATTACTTCTATGGGATATTTTATCTTGAACTGTGCGGCAAATTTTTGAACTTCTGCTAGTCTTTTATCATATTCACTTTTACTAGTTATATTAGGATTATAATAAAAAATAGATATTTTAAAATTATTGCCAAGACGTTCTAAGCATGCTGATGAACATGGAGCACAACATGCGTGAAGGAGCAAAGTTTTTACCTTGCCTTCCATATTATTAATTTGTTCTTCCATTTTTAAATCGTAGTTCATGCTTACTCCTTTTTCATTCTTAATTAATTTTATATTTATGGCTACACCTCAATTGTCTGACATATTATATCATAAAACGGAAAAAAATACAACTTTAACTTAATTGGTTTAGTTTTGCATCATATTTTTGCAGTAATTGTTCTTTTTCATCTTCACTTATAAAAGCATGTCTTATAGCATCTTTATTCATTTTAACAAAGTCTTTGTAAGTAAAGTTTAGTTTTTGCGCTAGTTTTTCATATTCTGTTGTTAATGTGACATTAGATACTGTGTTGTTATCGGTATTTATAGAAACTAATATATTTGCATCATACAACTTTCTTACTGGGTGATATTTTATATCTTTTATGACATTAGTTTGTACATTGCTGGTTGGACAAATTTCTAATAGTATATCTTTTTGTCTAATTTCTTCTAATATTTCTTTGTGAAAAATAGCATTTACTCCGTGTCCCAATCTCTTGGCTCCAAAATCTATAGCTGCCTTCATACTATCTTTTCCGTCTGCTTCTCCAGCATGAATGGTAAAAGGAATGTTCTTACCCTTAGCGTATGCAAATAAATTTTTATAATCAATAGTTTTATAAATAGATTCTGCTCCAGCTAAATCAAGAGCAACTACTCCTCTATTTAAAAATCTTTCAGCTAAATCTACTACTTTAATATTATCTTCTTCTTTATCACCACGCATCATACAAAGAATAAGATTCGTTTAAGACTTTTTTTAGCTAACCCTTTAAGAACGCTTTCTACAACTTCATCTAAACTTAAACCTTTAAAAACATGTTTAAGAGGTGCAAATCTAATTTCAGCATAAATTACTCCGTCTTCTTCCAAATCAGCTGCAAGTTCCTCTGAGATTAATTCTAAATTCTTTTTTGTTTGCATAACCTCCCCAGGAATAAAAAACTTGGTTAAATAATCATTTAAATCTAAACATTTGTCATCAGCAATCATATTTTTTCTGGCTTCAGCAATATCTATTCCTAGTAATTTAGCCGCTGTTTCTGGTCTTACGGATCCATCTAGATGAAGGTGAAGTTCGACTTTTGGCATTTTTTTATAATTAAGCATGTTTTTCCTCCTTATACATAAAACAATTTTTTTCATGTGAATTAATAATACCGATAGCTTGGAGATATGAATATATAATAGTTGTCCCTACAAACTTCATACCCCTTTTCTTTAGGTCTTTAGAGATTTCATCAGATAGTAGGGAATTGGTTTTGTTGGTTTCATAAATCGGAACTGAGGGAGCAAATTTATAGAGATAAGTAATAAAATTACCATATTCATCAATAATACTTTTAAATATCTTAGCATTATTGATACTTGCTTTTATTTTTAGACTATTACGTATAATACCTTTATTTCGTCGCAATTCATTAATCTTTTTATCATCATAATTTAATACTTTATTTAGATCAAAATTATCATATGCTTTTCTAAAATTATCTCTTTTATTTAAAATGCATTCCCATGATAAGCCGGCCTGAAAGGATTCTAGTATTAGCATTTCAAATAAGTAAGCATTATCCTCATTTTTTACGCCCCACTCGCTGTCGTGATATTTAACATATATTTTATTTTTTTCATTGCACCATTTACATCTTTTTGTTTCCATATTATCCTCTTTCAATTATATTATAATATTTCTGGAGAAAAAAAACTAGTTTTAAAACTAGTATCTTTCTATAACATATTTTCTATAATGTTAGATATATTTTCAACCGACATACCGTTTTCTTTTAGCAAGTCTTCCGCTGTGAAATCAGTATGGAATTTTTTACTAATACCGAAGTTTTTAACTAATATGTCACTAGTGCCATAAAATGATGAAATATTTTGACCATAGCCACCCATTAGTTCACCATCTTCTAAAGTGATTACTAATTTGTGATTTTTCTTTAAGTCATTTAATAGAGTTTCATCTAATCAAGTTAAAAATTAAGGGTTAATGACAGTAATATCAAGATTTTTTTTCTTGTTTTACCTTTTTGACAATGTCAAGGGACATATCCATCATTTTTCCTGTAGCAAAGATTGCTACTGTATTACCATTTAGGACAATCTTATTTTTGTTATATATTGTATAGTCTGTATTATCGCAAGTATCTATTTTAGAGAATTCGGCTGGTACTCTAATTCCTACTGGATGGTTTTTCTGAGTAGTAGCAAATTTTAACATATTTTTGTATTCACTTTTAGTGGATAGTGCTAAATAAATAAGGTTTAGAATGTTTCTAAAGAATTATTCGCATCACTTCCACGAATGGCAAGTCCTGCTTTTATGTTTGCTCCAGAACATAATTTTTTAATATCATCCATAACATCTCCTAAAGCTGAACCCTCATGGGTTGTAAATGGATAAATTGTCTTACCAGTAAAATCTAGATTTTCAAGGCATGTAAATATGCACATAGGATAGTGACTCCACCAAACAGGGCCACCAATATAAATAGTATCGTAATCACTGATGTTTTCTAGTTTATTTTTAATTTCAGGACGAGAGTTATTTTCTAATTCTTCTTTGGCGACATCACAACATTCATGATAGTTATAAGGATATTCTTTTAGAGGTTCAACTTTAAATAAATCAGCTCCTGTAAGATGAGAAATGTTTTCAGCTACTATTTCTGTATTTCCTTTTTCAATATTTTCAATGCCATTCTTCATATAATTTTCTCCTGTATGAGAAAAATAAATAACTAATTCTTTCATGATATTCTTCCTTTCAAAATAAATTTTATAATATTATTCTAAACTTTACTTTTTTAAATATTCGTCTAGTTTTCCTGAATAATATAATTCAATTTTTTTGTTCAAGTGATCATATGCATCCTGCATTTTACTTATTTTTTCTTTAAGTATTGTTCTTTGATTTTCTAATAGCAAGCGTCTTTCATTTATTGTTTTATCTCCTTGTTCAAACAAATCAACATATTTTTTTAGTACATCTATGGGTAAATCAGCTTCTCTCATACACTTTATGAACTCTATTCTTTTTAAATCTTGTTCACTATAGTTTCTGATTCCACTTTTTGTTCTTTGTATTGGACCAATCAAACCCTTTTTTTCATAAAATCTTAGGGTGTCTGGTGATAAATCATACATATCAGATATTTCTTTGATTGTCATTTTCCTACCTCTTTTCTGTTTGAAACTTATTTTCAATAATCTTGAACAATTATATTGTAAACCTTGGAGTTTGCTCCAAGTCAATATTTCTTTGACATTTTATAAAAAAAAGTCTATTTCCTAGTAGAAAATAGACTTTTCTTTTTTTATTTGCCTGATAGGACTTTTTTTATTTCAGTTGTAGCAGCGTTTACAGTATTCATATCAGGATTCATTATCCATGATTCTTGAGTTCCTAAGTGTCCAATACCAATACCATCTGTTCCATCAACGCTTTGTTCTACAACTTCAAAATTTTTGTTTTCTAGTGCAGACTTAATTAATGATTTTACTGTCTTATCGTTCATATCAGTAGTATATAGACCATCAAAAGAATTTAACACTTCAGTATAATTTGTTAGGGTTGTAGCTGAGGCTAATTTTTGAGCTATATTAATTAATATTTGGCGACAGTTTTTTTGACGGTAACGATCTCTTCCTGGGAAGGCGTTTCTTTCTCTTGCAATGGCCAAAATTTCGGTACCATTATATGTTTTACATCCTTTATTTACATGAAGTTTTTTTCCTTTAGTATCATCATAAGTATTAGTTACTAAAGCATGAGTTGTTGTAAAGTCATAGTCGGAACAGAAATCAACTCCGTTAACGGCGTCAACAATATTTACTAAACTAGTAGTATTAAAGTTTACAGTATAATCTATCTTTATATCAAATAGTTTCTCTAAAGCCTCTTTGCTTACTTCAGAGTCTAGAGAGCCAAGACACATTAGGGTATCTTTCATATTATAAGCAGGAACATCAATGTAATAATCTCTAGGAATAGAAGTTAAAACTATTTTATGAGTATTTAAGTTAACTGTTGCGATTAAATTGTAATCACGCATGATTCCTGTAAAATCAAGTCCATTAATATAAATGTTATAAACATTTTTTATCGTATTATTCTTTTTTATTTCTTCTTTTACGTTAAATTCACCAATAATTTTGTAATTATCTTTAGAGTATAAATTAGTTGATTCCATAAGATAATCATAGTTAACACTCGCTATTAGGAAGTAAGAATTGTTATTTGTTACATTTTCCATTGATTTTGAAGCAGCATCACTACTAACATAATTGTAATTACCTAATTTCTTTAAGGCTTTTTCTATAGAGCGACTGTATTTATAATATTCTATTGTGTCACTTTCTTTTAATTCTTTAATATTGTTTACTGTGCTATCTTTATTTGCTATAACATAATATTTTGTTTCTATACTATAAGTATTGGTGCCTAAGCTTTTATCAATATAAGTATTAGTTTTATTTAGAAAATAATAACCAAAGGCATTACCAGTTATACTTATTATAAATAAGATGATTCCGATAACTATTAGAGCCTTCTTTTTAAGATTGTAAAAAAGTAGACCTAAAAGATAAAGGATGGTCTCTCCTACTATAAATAGGATTAAATATTTATTTGGTAAAACATTTAATTTGAAAATTTCATATGTTGTAAATAAAATAACTATTAACACTATTAAACTTAATATATTTTTTATTAATCTTTTTTTCATAATCATTCTCCTAACAATAGTATAATTATACTTTAATATGTTTTCTAATGCAAGTATGACAAATCAATTACAATAATATCATCATATGTATATATAATTTCTTGGTTCTTATTTTCTCGTTGCTTTATTTTGTCGTAATCTTCCTCACTCACAAAGGTTAAATTTAATCCATAATATTCATAACAAAATCTTTCAAAGCCAAGTTTTTTAAGGTTATACTCTTCCCAGAATATAGCATCATCACTAATAAAGCCATAATTTAATTTGTTAATTTCTGTTTCATTTTTTGTACTACCTATAAGAGCAAATTTATAATTTTGATGGTTGATATTTTCTTTAATGGCGCTAGTGATTACGGTATTATATTTGTTAAAAGTATTTTCTAAAGATAAGTATGTTGCTTGGGTTTGAATAAGGTTATTTCTAAGAAGAAGGATAATTACTATAATACTTAAGTATTTCATTTTATTTTCAGGCATGGTAGTAATTAATAGTAATGGTATTAGGAGGTATGATGCACTCATTAACAACTGAAGTTTTGTATCATTTATTGTAAAAATTATACTATTTAAAAATATAGGTAATGCTAAAACTAATAGTAAGGTTAAGACTTTTTTCTTTGGTGATAAATTGTTCTTAAAAATTTTAAATACAACTCCAATAATTAATAAAATAAGTAGAAAAATATTTAATATATTATTTTTTATATATATGTTTTTTACTATCTTGTCTGTGAAATAATATTCATAGAACAACTTATAGCTTAGGCCTATTTTCTTGGGAATAGATAGTAATGTTTGTAATCCTATTTTATCTGCTCCACTATAATTACTCATATTAACATGGAATACTAAAAGAGAAATTTTCATTATGATAAAATATAATATGGCACCCATTAATAGAGTTAATATATATTTTAAAGATAGTTTGAAGTTTTCCTTTTTTTCAAGAAGTAACTTTATATTATATATTATAAATGTTGTAACTATTACTGATAAATATGCTTGATACATGGAAAGTGCTACTACGATCAGAATTAAAGAAAAGAGATATTTTTTTATTTTATTTTCTTCTTTATAATATACATAAATGGATAAAATACTACAAAGGAAAGCTAGGGTGTAGCCTATTGAACAATAATTAAAAAGTAGGGTTGCTGAAGTAATAGGATTTAAGCAAATTATTAGAATGTACAAAATAATATCTTCTTTTTTTCTAAAGGAAAATAAGTCAAATAATATTACTAGACTGATGGATATTATAAAGTAACTTATCAAAATATCAATATGCGGTATTGTTAAAAAACATTTTAATAGTCCTACTACATATAGTCCAAATCTTCCTAGAGATATTTCCCAGGAGTAGCCATTATAAAAAACATTATTTAAAAGGATATCGGCACTCAAAATATTTTTTGTAATTAACGGTAAATGGGTTAAAAAAAGAAAAATAAAAGTGATTAAAATAATCAGTAAATTTCTTTTATTTATAAGAGATTTCATGTTATCACCATCCTTTTTTAGTATAACATAAATGCAATTGAAAAGAAATGTTAGGTATGTTATATTTAAATAAAGAAGGCTGTTTTGATATGAAGAAGTTTATTAGGATTTGTGAATATATTTTATTTTTTTTATTTGCTATTTTGTTATTATTTTTTACAAATAAAATTTCTACTCTAATTATTATTCCCTTATTTATAGCGCTGTTATTTATTGTTCATAAAATGAAGATTAAAAACTATGGTATCTTTATTTTTATACTAGCCTTAATAATTAGATTAATTAGTGTTTTTTATTTAAAAGTCAATATAGTTGATGATTTTAAAACTATGTATGAGGCAAGTCGAGATTTGATTGTTCATAATTTTGATTTCTTGAAAAGTTCATATTTTGAAATATTTAGTTATCAATTAGGACATGTCTTATACCAGGGAGCATTATTGAAGATTATTAATAGCGTATTATTTTTAAAGATTGTTAATTCTTTGGTAACCTCGTTTGTTGTACTCTTTATTTATTTGATAAGTAAAAAGTTATTTAGTGAAAAGACAGCAAGGTGTGTTTCCTTGTTATACTTATTTTTCTTATATCCTATCTATTTGAACTCTGTTTTAACGAATCAACATATCCCTGCCCTTCTTGGATTAATAACTATCTATTTATTGATTACTAAAGAGAATAGCTATAAGCTTTCAGTAATAATTGGAATTATTTTAGCAGTTGCTAATGTACTTAGGACGGAATCAATAATTATTATTTTAAGTATTATTATTTATAATCTCTTTTTAGAAGATCTTATTACTAAAAAAAAGATTATTAACTCTATCATTTTAGTACTATCTTATACTCTTGTATTGATAGCTTTTAATGGACTAATTCTTATTTCACCTCTTCATACATCGCTCAAAAATAATGCTTCAGAATGGAAATTTTATTGTGGTCTTAACTATGAACATAATGGTATTTATAACGAAAATGATGATAAGATATATTTTTCTTCTAATAATAAAAAAGAGTTACTAAAAACAAGAATTAAAGAGGAAAATGTCAAATTACCAGTTTTATTTTTAAAGAAAGAAGTAATACTTTGGACACAAACAAATTATGATATACAGCTTTTAAATAACATCAATTCTAATTTATATAATTTCATTTTGTTATTTAATCAAGCTTTTCTTAATTTTATTATGATATTATTCATTATTAGTCTCTTTCCTGAAAGAAAGAAAACTAATAAAGAGTTACTTTTACTAAAAGTTATTATTGGAATTTATTATTGTGTTTATATGTTTATTGAAATATCTCCAAGATATGCTTACATATTACATATTTTAGTATTCTTGACTATAGGACTAGGTATTGAGAGAATAAGAAATTTAAAAAAGCCAACAACACGTTAACTGTTGATGGCTTTTTGTTTGTTCATATGTACTTGATAAATTTTACTAGTCTTTTACTATAACACCAAACATAGTAGCTATACTTGCGGCTTGAAAATTATTGACTATTATGTTCTTAAGGGACTTTTGATCAAAAATTGCCCCATTAATATTACAAGTTGTAAAGTCAACGTTTTTTAATGTTGCTCCAGCAAATTCGCTTCCTTCGAAAATTGTTTCTTCCAATAATACCTCTTTTGTTTTTGTTTCATTAAAAGATGAGTTTTGAAAAGTACTATTAACAATATGAAGATTATTTATATCTGCTCCACTAAAATTTATATAACGGCAATTACAATCTATAAATTGGACATTTCTAATGTTTGAATCTACAAAAGTTGTTCCTACTAACTTACAGTTTTTAAAGATTACTCTGTCAATAAATTGTTTATTAAAATTCTGATTAGAGAGATCACAATCTTCAAAGATAGAATCTAATATGTCAACTGATGCTAAACTTATATTACTGAAATCTACATTTTTAAATGAGCAACTATCAATATTTATATCACTGATTGTTAAATTGGTTGGTGTTTCATTTTCTACTTCTGCTTCAAAAAACTCTTGTGTTGCAAAACAGCTTTTAATATCTTTCTTGGTAATATTTGTTATCTTAGGTTTTACTATTTTCATAAATTATCTCCTATTTAAACTTGACATATTTGAAACCCAATTTACTATAGACATCATATGCTCTTGGTAGATGAAGTACTCTCGCAAATATAAGATTATAAAATTCATCAAATAGTATTATACTACAAAGTAAGATACTGATAGTTAAAAAAACTTTTTTATTCATTTTTTTAGCAAGATAAAAACATAAAGGAATGATTGCGTAGATTAATAACAAACTTGATAGTCCAAAAAAAAGCACACTTCTAAGACAAACAAAGCCACCAATATTTCCAAAGTTTAATATTTCAGAGTTATAATCCCAGCATCTTTTTCCATTACCAATAATATACATTCCAAGACCAGAAAAATATTCCAATATACCACAAGATATTGTGCTTATTAAAAAAACTTTTAAGGGGGTTTTTCTGTATTTGTAAGTTAAAATAAAAA
>ERZ779932.735-NODE-735-length-14983-cov-2.299035_pt1 | contig 14983 bp, 8 predicted proteins | sample MGYA00511064_ERZ779932 | MGnify/ENA primary metagenome ERZ779932 (study PRJEB29588, sample SAMEA1966821) | human gut metagenome | biome: human gut; feature: human-associated habitat; material: faeces | place: Denmark | collected 2008/2010 ...
CTGTCCGAAAAAAAACGGACAGCCCCCGAAAGTAAATTATATAAGTGTGACTACACTACCTCTCATCTTAAAATAATTTTGCAGGATATTCACCGGCATCCACCAATGCCTGTATCTTGTCAACCACACTCTGACGGTCTTCAGGATAAGTTACTCCAAACCATTTGCTGGTAGTATCCAATACCTCAACGGTAGCAGTACCATCATTAATCAGCTTGTCCACCATCAGCGGAATAAAGAATTCGCTCTTCAAGTTTTCCATATTTTTAGGATCGCTCAAGAATGCTTTAAAGAATTCCTTGCTGTAAGCAAAGTAATCAGGAGTAAAGCCCCAGAAGTTCATGCTCACCGGAGTTGTGTCAGGGGTAGCTGTCCATTCGCCATTGTCGTCAATATACTTCACTTCTCCGTCTATGCGCTGAATTTTGGTACGTTCTACCACGGAAGTCAACAAATGATCCGCATTGGTTCCACAGATGCCGCGGGATACCGTTCCACTCTCGCTCAATGTATTTCCTACACGGAAGCCCACCATAGCATACGTGTTTTTAGCACCTTCGGGCAGTGCAGAAAGGAACTTGCCCATTACCTGGAACGAGTCACGGCCATAGAAGTCATCGCAATTGATCACCGCAAACGGTTCCTGTATCACATCAGCTCCCATCATGACAGCATGGTTAGTTCCCCAAGGTTTTGTACGCTCCGCAGGACAAGTAAAACCCTCCGGCAGATTGTCTAAAGCCTGGAATACCAGTTCGCAAGGAATATGACCTTCATATTTAGAAATAATCTTTTCACGAAAATCTTGTTCAAAATCTTTACGGATAACAAAGACCAGTTTTCCAAAGCCGGCGTTGATAGCGTCATAAATAGAATAATCCATAATAGTTTCGCCGTTAGGACCCAGACCATCCAATTGCTTCAATCCTCCGTAACGGCTGCCCATACCAGCCGCCAATAAAAATAAAGTTGGTTTCATAGTTTATTTATTTAAAATTGAATATTTGATGGTACAAAGCTACAAAATAATACGGAGGAAAAAAGCTACATTCCATTCAAATTCGAGCATAAATCAATCATTTCCCTCCTTTTGACGCAAATCAAGCCCTATTTCTAGAAAGGATAGCCGATGGCAAAGTGCAATCCCAGTCCATCCTTAAACTTAGGAATATTATAATATCCTTTCTTGCCGGTATCATACGGATCATGAAGAGCAATACCCAGATCCAGGCGGATCACCAGGAAAGTAAGGTCATAACGCAATCCCACCCCAGTACCCAAAGCTATACTTTTAGCAAAATTACGAAGAGTAAGCAAACCGCCGGGACGTATATTCTCACCTTCCTCATTCTTTTGTTCACGCAGCAGCCACACATTTCCCGCATCCAGAAAAGCTGCCCCGTACAAATCACCCAGGATAGGGAAACGGTATTCCACATTCGCTTCCAGCTTCACATCTCCGGTTTCATCCAGATAACCATACTGTTTATCTTCGGGACGATAAGAACCGGGGCCGATAGAGCGCACTGTAAACGCACGGATACTGTTAGCTCCCCCAATATAGAACTGCTCGCTGTAAGGCGCTACAGTCTGGTTCCCATATGCATACAAAATTCCCCCCATCAAACGAGTGGCTATATGCTGTTTCTCTCCGACTTTAAACAAACAACGCACTTCGGATGTCATTTTCAGGAATTGCGCATAAGGACTGTTTAATAACTTCTTATCTGTTTCCTTGAATCCCTTCCCAAAAGCAGCATACACCAACGAAGTCAGATTACCAGCCGAAGTAAAGGACGTCTCCCACCATAAATTATTGCGTTTCTTCAACGGGGCGTTATCATACGTAAACGTATAACTCATAGCCGGGATAAACTGATTTCCCAAACTGATTTTCAAACTCCGGTTCTTGTCCACTATCGTATCAAAACGTGTAGTAGTATGCTGCAACGTATTAAATGCCAGTCTGAAAGGAGTCACCGTATGTTTCCATACCCGCGAAGGCTGGAAATCGTATGACACCGTTCCACCAAAAGAAAGCATTTTAAAGAAGCGGGCACGGTTCAACTGACTGGCATACAACTTGAATGAGGTATGCTGCGGAAATCGTGAGCGCATCATTTTTTTACTCATCCACGGCAACACCAGGCGAGGATACTCCAATGAGAAAGAAGTTCCCAGCTCGTATGAATTCAATTTAGAACTGTTCCCATCCGCCGTAGAATTGGTCTGCCATTCGTATGACCCTTTCAACTGGAAAGAAAGCGTGGCGGCTGTACGCATGAAATTCTTCCGCGAGAGGCTGAAAATCGCTCCGGGACCAGTCTGATCCGTACTTTTGGTAGTCACATTGAATTCCAGTTCTCCGTCATACGGCAAATCGAATGTAGCATTCATCCGCACATTCAGCGTATCACACCCCGGCAATGTATCTTGCGGGGCATAGCGGAACTCGGCAAATTTGAAAATGCCCAAACGCGCCAAGGCTTCCTGCGTGAAATTCTGACGGGCCTGAGAATAAAGCTGCCCTTTCTGGTAAAAGAAGCGCTTAGCCAATACTCCGAGACGGATACCGGGTTTCTTACCGCTATAGTGTAAAGTCATTCCCGGAAAGACGATGGAATCAGTAGGTTCCTCCCCTTTATATCCGGTAAGATAAACAGAAGTATTCCCTATATAATAAGGTCTTTTCGCATCGGCAGGCACTCCGGCTTTCGGGACAACCTGCAAACTGACCATTCCCGGTTTGCGCAAGGTATCCGCACGGAAAGTAATGAATTCAGGACGGAAATAATAATAACCATTGTTACGGAAAAGGGTACTCAGCCGCTGGCGCTCCTCCTCCAGTTTCAACACACTGAAATTATCTCCTTTATGCAATACCCTCTGGTCATAAGCAGCCCTGATCAGACTATCGGCGCGAGGAGGATATTTCAGATACATGACAGAGTCCAGATAATAAGGGTTCGCCATATCAATCTTATAACTTAACTTGGCTTTCCGAGGATTCTTCAACGAGTCTACAGAATAAGTCACAGCACCATTGAAAAAGCCATAATCGTGCAACAGATTGGTGGCCACCTTCACACGGGTTTCCGGATTCACCGTAGACAAATACACCGGAGTAGACCCCAGCTTGTTGAAGATCCAATGCCCCACCCCCTTTTTATCCTGGTATTTCACAAAATCATTGTATATCCACAAACCGAAAGGAATGGGAAAACGCAAGGAGTTGCTTCCCAAAATGGCATTATTGGGAGGATAAGACAAAGCAGCCTCCACCTCTTCCAAGGTCTGGACACCGGCAGGGGTCTTGTCTTCATTCAGAATCTCCATATTTTTCACACCGACATATAGCGTTTCGTCTTCCGGCAAATTCCTGGTAGTAGAGCAGGCAGCTGTCATCAGCAACAATACCGATAATAGAAGCAGGTTTATGTTATGTTTTCTCTCCATATCTCCAACAATCATTTTTTCTTCTTAGACTTGAAAATAAACAGTTCGCCCAGGTGACTCATCTTCTTGCGAAGCACAATACCCACACCGGTCTCTATGATCTCACCTTCCAGCACACTCTCATAGTTCTTGTCGTGGAAGAGCTTGACATACCGGGTACCGCTGTTGTCCAAGCGGTATTCTATGGATACATTATCAATAAAGGTTTCATCCTGCTGTACCGTACTTCCGGTAGACACTTTACCGCCTACCACTATACGGAAGCGGTTATTCCAGAAACGTTTGGCGAACTGGAAATTATAATCCGTGCGTTTCCCGCCGCTATCGGCATCATCCACCGTTTCCATGCCCACATTGATATCAAGTGCTTTTCCGGCAATATTCGAGATTTCGCTCTGCAGGAATGAGTTCAAGGCATTATTCACATTAAATCCTCCCGTAGAGTTTCCTTCAGCCATATACATTCCGGTCACCAGCATGGTGACAGCCAGTTTTCCCCGTTCCTCCACCGACATGGCATTCAGCTGGTCTTGCACAGACGCATCCTCGGGAGCCGAAAGGGTAAACGCCAGCCCCAGATTCTCCAGACTCTGGCTCAAAGCGATCCCTACATCAAACCCGACGATACGCGAAGTCTTTCCATCCTCGCCCACCGAAGCACGGACCCTTTCGGCCGCGGTAATGTTCAGTTGCGGATTCATGATATTTCCCGTCCACTCCACATAACTGCCATTTTGAATATTAAAAGTCTTCAGCGGAATAATCGGAATCTGGTATTTCATCTCCCCGCTCATCAAGGAATAACGCCCGGTCAGCAACATATCCCCCTGAGGAGTGTACTGGAATGACAAGTCTCCGCCTCCTTCCAGCAACATATAGTTGGAGCCGTCCGGCACCAGATCCACACGTGCCTGCACCGCCTGGTCTATATGCATGGTCATGGCCACATCCATCCCTCCCAAAGAGATTTGCTGGACAGAGGACTCCTCTACCGAAGTTGTGTCGTTGAAATTGACAAAAGTCACCATATCCCCCAAACGGTCGTTCACCGTCAAGGGAGAGTCTTTCAGAACATAGGTCACATTGGTTTTCCCCAATATGTTCATGTTCCCCCGCATCACCAGTTCCTCCACAGGACCGCGCAGCGTTGCATTAAAATCCACATACATCTTGCCGTAAACCATAGCCCGCTTGGTACGGGGAGCATTCAGCAACTCATAATTCTCGGCATGCATTTTAAGGTTCACCGCCGTCCGTTCCAAATCCGAGAAGTCCACCTCTCCATTAATCGTAAAAGGGGTCTTCCCTTTGGTGAATATATCAAAATCCTTGAACATCATCTTACTGTTCACCACCTGCACCGGTTCATTATCAAAACGGAACATGGCAGACATCTCCGGCATGAAGAAAGTCACGGAATCCAATGCCAGTTCCCCATTCAGCAAGGGTTTGGCCGGATCACCTTTCATGGACAATGTTCCATCAATATCCCCGTCCAGTTCCACCATGCGGTCGGGCACAAACGGATTGGCGACATTCAGCGGAAAATGTTCGAAGGCTATATCCGCGCTCAGACTTCCCGTTCCTTCCTCCGCGGGCAGATATATACCTCCCAAATGAGCTATCTCCTCACCATCATGGCGTATATAGGCATCCAGATGATGATCCTTTGCCTCACCGGGCAGATACACACCACCCAGTTCCCAATTTCCCAACGCACTGCCTTCATATTTGAATTCATCTATACGCAAATCACTGCTCACCATCATATACGGACCGGAATCTATATAATGCGCTTCTGCTCCGATCCATCCTTCCATATCAGGCATATAGGGAAGGATACGCCGGAATTCTTTCAGATTGATGCGTGAAAGCTCCACCGTCATATCCTGTTTGGCTATGGTATCTTCCCGATTGGTATAGAAACTGAGTCCGGTCCCCTGCTCGTCATGCAAATCCAGATTTGCATGAATCCGCCCGTTGTCAGCCAGATAAATATAGTTATTTTTATTCACGGTAAAAGGACGGTATACCAACGTGGGATGCTCCGGAAAAACCTTCATGCGTATGCCGTGGCGGCGCAGGTCGGCCATCACTCCCATATATACTCCCTGTTCTTTACGGGCATTCAGGTATTGAACCAACAACTGGGCGCTGTTGTTTCCCACATTTCCCTCCAGCGTCACATCAAACGCCTCCTGTCCCGGTTTGGGTCCGTTCACCACTCCGCTCAACATATTTATGCCATTCAGGTCCTGCTGTACATCCAGATAAATGGTATCCAAAGTCAGGCTGTCTGTACGCAATCCATATAAATAAGCCTCCCCGTTCAATCCCTCTGCCGGAGATGAATCCACATCCATAAACAGACGAGTGTATGACAACCCCATCATTGACAGATAATTGGCTATCGGATTATCGGGACCGGAAGATATTTTCAGACATAGTCCCGGAAGAAATTCCCGAAGCTCCTCCTGTTCAATATGTTTGCTTTCCCATTGTTCCGCCAGTTTCTTCATCAGCAAATCCGCCCTGCCGGAAATGTATTCCATGTGCCCTGCTCCTTCCAGACTCAAATCAAGATCCCCCGCACGCAGATAAGCAAAAGTGGAATCTCTGGAAGTGCTGAATCCGGCAAACAGGTCCTTGGAATGGGAAGTGCGTTTGGCAGTGACAATCGTGGCATTCGTCATCTCGGCCTCTACGACATACCTTTTTCTGAGGTCACTGCTGAAACGGACCCCCAGGTGCTGGGAGGTCTGAAAACGGGTATCCATCAGATGAAGCGCCTGCCAATCCAAATGAGCCACATCCATTTTCAAGTCGCCCGAAACATCATGAGGTTTCAAGATACCATCCAAATGCGCCTTGATATCCATGGTCCAGTTTTTCACTGCCAGTAAAGCATGTACCTTCGATTTCTCCAGTCCGGCAGCCAGTGAGATTCCTGTCAAATGATAACTGCCATAATGGAAACGGTCTATGCCGCCCTCCGCATTGAAATAAGTACGGGGAGAGAAAAAGTCAAAACCTTCCCCCTCCACTTTCAGACGGGTGGACAAGGTGTACAAAGAATCGGCAGGCATAAACTGGTGCAGGTCAAAATGATTGACAGCCAAGTCTGCCTCATACCTGTCACGCGACAAGTCGTATTTGGCAAACAGACGGGCCGCCCGTTCCATCTTGAAATCATCCGCCACGGAGATGCTGTCATTATAAACTGTTATAGGAATAGTGTCGGCCGCAGCCACCGCGTGCGCTTCAGGCTGCATCAGCAACAGGTCCGTGCCCATTTTAGTGCCCGCCATCGTAAATTTGCCTTCCAAGCGCGTTCCGTATGGAATTTCTATTCCTTCAGCCAACGTGGAAACAAACTTCAAATCCTTGGTTTCAGCTTCCAAAGTGATATCCCCCCCGCGCAGCAGACTGTCTGTCAGATGGGTTAGTTCCCCCCGGGCGAACAATCCCAATGCACCGGGCAGCTCGGCAGTCAGCGTAGTCAGTTTCAGCTTGTTCAAATCACCGTCGATCCCTGTACGGATGCGCAAGGGTTCGGAAGGATACTGCCGGATAAACTTTTCATCCATACTTCCCATGAATCTCACCACATCCGGCTTTCCTATATCAGCCATCAGCCGTGCGGACACCAAGCCTTCATCCTTAAAATCCAAGGCATTCCAATCCATCGCAGCGTTCAGTTCCAGATAAGAATCCCGGGTTTCCAGTTTCAATGAAGGCACACGCAGCACCTTGTCATTGGAAACCATCCGCCCTGTGGCAGAAACGATTTCCACTCCCGAACGCTCTTTCAGCACAAACTGGCTGATTATGGCTTTCATATTCCTACCTCCGTAGTATAGGGAATCCAGTTTCACACCGATATCCGTCAGTGCAATATGGGAGGGGTCCAGTCCGGAGGACAGGCTGTCGGCAGCCAGCGGCTTCCCGTTATCGTAACGCACACGTCCGTTCTCTATCCGAAACGTTTGCAGCGAATAGGCCGATTTATGCAAGTCTATCAGCCCGTCGCGCAGTATGGCATTATCCAGCGAAGCCGCCAATGACAAGCTGTCCAAAGGCATATCCAGCGCAAAGGATACATTCTGTAAATCAATATCCTGCAATATTATTTTCCAATAGGTGGTGTCGCTTGCAGCCGTATCGGCCGCAGCGGTGTCATTCAGGCAAAGAGATAAATCCGTATCTTTCAACAAGACTTTGTTAACGATGGCAGTTTCGGGGTCCAGTGCCACTCCATGACTGGAAATGAACAATTCCCCCAAAGTACCGTTCAATTTCATGCCATGTATCAAGTCATTAGAATTCACTGTGGCTCCTTGCAGGGATATGCCATCCACTTCTACCTGCTTTTTCAGCAGTGGCAGCAACTGCACATTCACTTGCAGGCGGCGTACACTGAGCAACGTATCATTATGCGGGGAAGCAGCATCTACATTGGTCACCACCAGATTCAACGGAAAAGACAAAGAGATACGTCCCACGGAGATATTCATACCAGTAGCTTCCGAGGCATATACAGCAGCTTTGTCCACCAGAAAATTCTGAATAGGTGGCAAATAAATCAATATACATAAAATGATGAACAGAATGAACGGAGATGCTATCGTCCACAATGTCCAACGAACATATTTTTTCTTCATCGAGTGTCTGTACAAGTATTCCTGCAAATTTAAACAATTTTATCGGCATAATGGTTGAAAGAACGCAGCTTTTATCTTTTGTTTCCCATAATTTATTAAAAAAGAACTTACGGACTACCTGTTGCCACTAGGAAAGATCTATAATCTTACCCCCGCAAAATTTAAATCTTTCAGCTCTCCCGTCTGTTCCCATAATATGAACAATACGGACAAGCCGACAGATTTCCAAGAAGACGGAAGCTACTTCCAACGTAGACGCAGTTCCTTTTTCTCACACACGTGCGCGCATATTACAAATATGATATAAATCCGGCATCCTTCATCAAAGACTTCCCTCTGAAACGATGGATGCCATACTACTATTCAATGCGAATTTCAAGACTTATGCAAACCATGTTATTCAGAAACTTTTTTTAATTTTCTTTTTTCAAGTCTTATCATCTCCCGGTTTTGCCGCCGGTCTTTTTATCTATTTTCTTTCGTCTTTTCTCTTTCCGGTGCTTCTCTTCCCCTCACTCTGCCCCATTTACTTTTCTTCTCTACAAATTATAAGAACACGCACGTTTGTGAGGAAAAAAGACCTGTTTCTGCCGCGTCTGCGTCTGAAGTATTCCTCCGCTCTCTCCCTTTTTTTATCCTTCCTTTCTTCGCTTTTCCGCTCTTACTCTCAATTTTATTTCCTATCTTTGTCCGATAAATAAAAAATAGCTCATGACTTCAAACAAAATTTTACTAATATGCCTGGCCTTCATTGCATTGACTGCATGCAACGCCGGCTCGAAAAGACAAACAAATCATCATATGGAAAATGAAAAGCGTACCTTGGTAAAACTGGAAACCACCATGGGAAATATCACAGTGGCCCTGTATAATGAAACGCCGAAACATCGTGATAACTTTATCAAACTGGTAAAAGAAGGAGTATATGACAGTACATTGTTCCACCGGGTTATCAAACAATTCATGATCCAAGCTGGCGATCCGGACAGCAAAAACGCATCGGATACTGCCATGCTGGGCAGCGGTGATGTGGGTTACACCATTCCCGCTGAGTTCAATCCGAAATTCTTCCACAAGAAAGGAGTATTGGCGGCAGCACGCCAGGGTGATGATGTGAACCCCGAAAAGGCTTCATCGGGTTGCCAGTTCTATATTGTTACCGGACGCAAGTTCACCGAACCGCAATTGCTGGGCATGGAGAACAAAATAAACGAACAGCGTGAAGAGGCTCTATTCGACAGTCTGGCACGCCAGCACATGAAGGAAATATACAAGATGCGCAAGGCGGGAGACAATGCCGGATTACTGGAATTACAGGACACCTTGGAAGCCCAAGCCCGTGAGCTGGCGGACAAAGAAGAGAAATTCCGCTTCACCCCCGAACAGATCAAAGCATACAGCACCATAGGCGGCGCTCCCCACTTGGACGGTTCTTATACCGTATTCGGTGAAGTAACCGAAGGCATGGAAGTAGTGGAGAATATTGAAATAGCAAAAACGAACCGCGCAGACCGCCCTATAGAGAATATCCGGATTCTCAAGGCAAGTATTCAGTAATTTGCGACTCAGATGATTAACATTAACCGATACACCTTGTCTAACGGGCTGCGTGTGATACACAATGAGGACAATACGACTCAGATGGTGGCATTGAACCTACTGTACGATGTGGGCGCACGCGATGAAGATCCTGATCATACCGGATTCGCCCATCTGTTTGAACACCTGATGTTCGGAGGCTCCGTCCATGTGCCCGACTATGACACTCCGGTACAAAATGCCGGAGGCGAAAACAACGCATGGACAAATAATGACATAACCAATTATTACATCACCCTCCCCCGTCAGAATGTGGAAACCGGATTCTGGCTGGAGAGTGACCGTATGTTATCCCTCGACTTTAACCCGCGCAGTCTGGAAGTGCAACGGCAAGTAGTAATCGAAGAGTTCAAACAGCGAAACCTGAACCAGCCATACGGAGACGCCTCACATCTGCTACGCGCCCTAGCTTATAAGGTGCATCCGTACCAGTGGCCTACCATCGGCAAAGAAATCAGCCACATAGCCAATGCCACCCTTGAAGAGGTAAAAGCCTTTTTCTTTAAATATTATGCACCGGACAACGCAATTCTGGCTGTAACGGGACATATTACTTTTGAAGAGACAGTGACATTGGCTGAAAAGTGGTTCGGCCCTATCCCGCGCCGCAACGTACCCCCCCGCTCACTGCCGGCAGAACCCCGGCAAACGGAAGAACGCCGACTGACAGTAGAGCGGAACGTGCCTGTAGACGCGCTCTTTATGGCATTCCATATCTGTGAACGACGCCATCCCGACTACTATGCTTTTGATATGCTAAGCGACTTGCTGAGCAGCGGACGTTCCTGCCGTCTGGTGCAGCATCTGGTACAAGAGAAACAGGTATTCAACAGTATCGACGCCTATATATCGGGCAGCATTGACGAGGGATTGTTCCATATCACCGGCAAACCCGCCCCAGGCGTCACGCTGGAAGCTGCCGAAGCTGCCGTATGGCAGGAACTGAAGGCATTGACGGAAGAAAGTGTGGACGAGGACGAGCTGGAAAAAGTAAAGAACCGCTATGAAAGCGAACAGATATTCAATAACCTGAATTACCTGAATGTGGCTACCAATCTGGCTTATTTTGAACTGACCGGCAAAGCGGAAGATATTAACAATGAAGTAAACAAGTATCGCTCGGTCACTGCCGGACAGATAAAAGAAGCGGCACAAAAAACATTTGTGCGGGAAAATTGTTCCACACTCTACTATAAAAGTAATTTGCCGACCTGATAATATGCTAATTTGCCAATGCGCCATGCGGAACACAGCGCAGCTAGTTGGCAAATTAGCATATTGGCATATTGGCACATTAGCAATTTATTAACCATGCAACATTACAAAGCACTTTTCACTTTAGGTATCCCTATCGTTATCGGCCAGATAGGTGTCATCATTCTGGGTTTTGCCGATACATTAATGATAGGCCATCACAGCACGAATGAATTAGCCGCCGCCAGTTTTGTCAACAATATGTTTACTTTGGCCATTATTTTCGCTACCGGATTCTCATACGGGCTGACTCCTATCGTAGGGAGTCTGTTCGGACGGGGAGAAACCCATGTAGTGGGACGAATGCTGAAGAACAGCCTGTTTGCCAACACACTGCTGGCCGTATTGCTCACACTCATCATGTGGATACTTTATCTGAATATCCACCGACTGGGGCAACCCGAAGAACTGCTGCCTTTAATGCGTCCCTACTTCATCGTTTTGCTGATATCCTTGTTGTTTGTACTGCTTTTCAACGGTTTCAAGCAATTTGCCGACGGCATAACCGATACCCGCGTTTCCATGTGGATCTTATTGACAGGAAATGTAATGAACATTATCGGCAACTACATTCTGATTTACGGTAAACTGGGAATGCCCGAAATGGGATTGCTGGGAGCGGGAATTTCCACATTGGCCTCCCGTATCATGATGGTGATCGTGTTCGCCGTCATTTTTTTCTGTACCCGGCGTTATCATATTTATAAAGAAGGATTTCTACACAATGCGCTCAACCGGGCAGACTTCCTGCACCTGAACAAACTGGGATGGCCCATTGCCATGCAGATGGGAATGGAAACTGCTTCGTTCAGTCTCAGTGCCATTATGGTGGGATGGATCGGGACTACTGCTCTGGCGGCCCACCAAGTGATGCTCGCCATTTCCCAAATCTGCTTTATGATGTATTATGGCATGGGAGCAGCCGTTGCTGTGCGGGTTAGCAACTTCCGCGGACAGAATGACCGGATGAACGTCAGGCGCTCTGCATACGCCGGATTCCATATCATGCTGCTCATCGCACTGATAGGCGCCCTGCCCATCTTCCTGCTGCGTAACGAACTGGGAGGATGGTTCAGCGACAGTCCGGCGGTCAGCGTAATGGTAGCACAACTTATCATTCCGTTCATCATCTACCAGTTTGGTGACGGATTACAGATAAATTTCGCCAATGCCCTTCGTGGAATCGCAGATGTGAAACCCATGATGTATATCGCATTCATCGCTTATTTCCTTATCTCCCTGCCGGCCGGCTATTTTTTCGGTTTCATCATGGATTGGGGAATCATAGGAATATGGATGGCATTTCCTTTCGGACTGACTACAGCCGGAATACTCTATTACCTGCGCTTTAACCGTGATACGAAATAAAAATAAAACCACCATGAGCCTGCCCAACCGTTCCACCAAGCTGAAAGTTGCATTCGGCTATATCCTGCTGACTGCACTGCTCTTTATATCTATCGGATATATCTATCAAGAAATGAAGTCACTGTCCGGAACCGGTGATGATGAAGCCATCCTGAGCCAACGGCGCCATGTCACCAACCAAATTATCAGCCAGCTCTATCAGGCGGAAGTCATCGGACAATCGCTCAGTACGGGACAAATAGAACAATACTACCGATACCAACGAGCCATGAAACAAGCCACCACGGCACTTGACTCCCTACGCACGTTGCTGACAGACAGCATACAACTGGCGCGACTGGATACCGTAGGAATGCTTTTCATGGATAAAGAACGGAATATGCGCAACCTGCTGAAAGCAATTCAGGACGGTGGGACAGATATACTTTACAAACAGCATATAGACGAACTGATCGCCCAGCAAGATTCCTTGCTCAGCCTTCCCCATGTACGAAAAAAAGTAATCACACACACCAATTCTTATATTATTCGTAAAAAGCCCAAAAGCTTCTTCAAACGTTTGGGAGAAGTGTTCTCGCCCGGAAAAGCAGATTCCACACAGGTCAACAATGTGATTCAGGAAGAATATACCGATACGCTGACCGAGGCATACAGTCCGGCAGATACTGTGGTCACCATGTTGAAAAACATACAGAGCCGAGTAACCGATACCCAACAAGAACGTATGGAAATGGTCAATCGCCGCACCCAGTCCCTGCGCCTCAGCGGCTTGAAACTAAGTCAGAAAGTCAATCAGCTATTAAGTACTATAGAGGAAGAAGAGCAAGCTTTGGCCCAAAACAAACATATACAAGAGGAATATATTCGCCAAAGCTCTATCCGCACAGTGGCAGGCGGGAATCGCCATTGTCGCTGTGGTTCTGGCTATTTTCTTTCTGGTCTTGATATGGAGAGACATCACTCGCAGCAACCACTACCGCCGAGAACTGGAAAAAGCCAAACGTCGCGCCGAAGACTTATTGGCGGCGCGTGAAAAACTAATGCTGACCATCACCCACGATATCAAAGCTCCCGTGGGTTCCATCTTGGGCTATACCGACCTGCTGGAGCGGATCACTACCGAAGAACGCCAGCGTTTCTATCTGAACAATATGCAAAGTTCAGCCAATCACCTGCTCAGCCTGGTCAAATCCCTGCTGGATTACCACCGGCTGGATGCACATAAAATGGACGTCAACCAGGTATCGTTCAACCCCCACCAACTGTTCGACACCATTTATATTAGCTTCAAACCGATGGCAGACTCCAAACAGCTGGAACTGAACTATCATTGCAACGAATCATTGAACCGCGTATACATAGGAGACCCGTTCCGTATCCGCCAAATAGCGGAGAATCTGCTATCCAATGCACTGAAATTCACCAAAGAAGGAAGCATCACTCTGCAAGCAGCGTTGGAAAACGGCCAACTGCATTTCAGTATCAGTGACACAGGATGCGGTATCAGCCAAGAAGAGCAACAACGTATCTTTCAGGAATTCACCCGGCTCCATAATGCACAAGGACAAGAAGGATTCGGCTTGGGACTGGCCATCACCCGTAAACTGGTGCTTCTGCTCGAAGGGGATATCAAGATAGAAAGCGAACAAGACAAAGGCAGCTGCTTCCATGTATATCTGCCTTTGCCTGAGGGTCCTTCCCATCCGGATGAAAATCTTTCCGGACCGGGAGCAGAACATACTCCTGCTTCCCCTGACGCAACCGGGATCCGGCAAACAGACACTCCACGCGAAGACAGTGAGCCGATTCACCTGATTTTAATTGACGACGACCGCATACAGTTACAGCTTACCACCGCCATGCTGGAACGCCCCGGAGTGACTGTGACCTGCTGCCATCATCCCGAAGAGCTCCTCAACCAATTGAAAGAAAAGCGCTTCGACGTCTTACTCACGGACATACAAATGCCTGCCATGAACGGATTCGACTTATTGAAAGCCATCCGCACGCTGGACACATCATGGGTGCAAACCCTGCCGGTGATCGCCCTGACCGCCCGTAGCGATATGGACGAAAATTATTTCTGTTCACATGGCTTTGCCGGTTGCCTGCACAAACCTTTCACCATAAACGAATTGTTTACAGCCATCTTCCAGGTCACAGGAAAGGATGTACCCGCCACAGGAAATCCGACTCCCCATATAGCACCGGCCAAAGAAAATCATCCCCAACAAGAAACGTTGGATTTCTCTGCCCTGACCGCCTTCTCGGAAGATGATCCGGAAGCAGCCTCAGAAATACTCCGTACCTTCATCAGCGAAACAAAAAAGAACCGAGAGTGTATGGAAGAAGCATTGGCGAAAAAGAATATGGAAGACATCACGGCAATAGCTCATAAACTGTTGCCACTGTTCACCATGCTGGGAGCTACCCGTTGCATTCCTGCACTGACATGGATGGAACAAAGACGAGGGACGGCTGAAATCAGTGAAGAAGCGATAGAGAAAACAAACTTTATAGTAAAAGAAATAGAAAAAGTAATTGACGAAGCACAAAAACAGATTGAAATTCCGGATGAAGAATGAAGAATTAAACCCTGTTAAGTTAAAAGGTATTAGAAATAGAGTCCGTGTTTCGGCACACCG
>ERZ779932.755-NODE-755-length-14797-cov-1.845476_pt1 | contig 14797 bp, 16 predicted proteins | sample MGYA00511064_ERZ779932 | MGnify/ENA primary metagenome ERZ779932 (study PRJEB29588, sample SAMEA1966821) | human gut metagenome | biome: human gut; feature: human-associated habitat; material: faeces | place: Denmark | collected 2008/2010 ...
AAAAAAAAAAAAGAAAAAAAAAAATATTAAAAAAAAAAAAAAGCCGAAAGCCACAATTTAAAAAATATTGATGTAAAAATACCTTTAGGAACCTTTACTTGTGTTACAGGAGTATCTGGTTCTGGAAAAAGTAGTTTAGTTAATGACATACTATGTAAAGCCGTTGCTCAAAAACTATATCAATCCAAAGAAAAACCAGGAGCCTATGGAAAACTATTAGGTATAGAAAATATAGATAAGTTAGTAGCTATTTCACAAAATCCTATAGGAAGAACACCTAGAAGTAATCCTGCTACATATACAGGCGTTTTTGATGATATTAGAGAATTATTTACTACAACCAAAGAAGCAAAAATGAGAGGCTTTGAAAAGAATAGATTTAGTTTTAATGTTAAAGGTGGAAGATGTGAGGCTTGTCGTGGAGATGGTGTCAAAAAAATTGAGATGCATTTCTTGCCTGATGTATATGTCCCATGTGAAATATGTCATGGAACCAGATATAATAGTGAGACTTTAAGCATAAAATATAAAGATAAAAGCATAGCTGATGTTTTAAATATGCGAGTAAGCGAAGCATTGAAATTCTTTGAAAACATTCCTAAAATAAAGAATAAATTACAAGTTTTAGAGGATGTAGGACTTGGTTATATTACACTCGGTCAAAGTGCTCCTACTCTTTCTGGTGGTGAAGCAGAGAGAGTAAAACTTGCCAAAGAATTACAAAAGAGGGCCACTGGTAAAACATTATTTGTATTAGATGAACCTACTACTGGATTACATATGGAAGACATCAAGCGTTTGCTTGCAATTTTACAAAAAATAGTAGATAATAAAGATACTGTATTAGTAATAGAACATAACTTAGATGTAATAAAAGTTGCAGATTACATAATTGATCTTGGACCAGAAGGAGGAGATCAAGGAGGAGAAGTAGTTGCGACTGGCACCCCAGAAGAAGTAATGCAAAATGATAGATCATATACGGGAAAATTTTTGAAAAAAATAATGCAAGGCGAGTGATAAAATGAAGAATAAAAAGAATAAAAGAAGCTATGTGGTATCTTTTATTGAATGGCTAATATATATGTTGGGCTACACCTTAGTTTTAATCGCAGTTTCTTATTTATTTAAAAGCATGTATATTGATATTTCCAATCATTATCTGTACGCCTTTTTCATTGTTATCATAATTTATTTTTTAAACAAGACAATAAAACCGCTCCTAGTTAAACTAACCATTCCGATAACAGGAGTAACACTTGGTTTATTTTATCCATTTATAAATCTCTTTATTTTGAAATTAACTGATTGGATATTAGGTCCTCATTTTCAACTTAAAAACTTTTGGATAGCCCTACTTATTTCAATTCTATTATCTGTCATTAACCTATTACTAGATAACTTTGTCTATAAACCTTTATCTAAATATATTAAAAAGAAGGTGAAGGTAAATGAGTAAAATTGCATTAAGTATTGGCCCCATTCAAATATATTGGTACTCAGTAATTATTTTAATAGCTATTTTCGTTGCAGCAAGCATTGTCTATTATGAAATGAAAAAACAAGGTGTAACTGGAGATGACTTTACAGACCTATTCTTCAACACTGTATTGTTTGGAATTATTGGGGCTAGAATTTATTATGTTTTATTTAATCTTTCCTATTATCTAGAAAATCCTATAGAAATGTTTGAAATATGGAACGGTGGCCTTGCCATTCATGGTGCCTTAATAGCTGGAATAATCTATGTATATCTTTTTTGTAGAAAGAAAAAACTTAATACCTTAAAAATATTAGATATGATAGTAGTAGGAGTAATAATCGGACAGTCAATAGGAAGATGGGGAAATTTCTTTAACCAAGAAGCTTATGGGCCAGTAACTACATTAGCGTACCTCGAACAAGAAATGATTCCTCAATTTATTATAAATGGCATGAAAATACTGGGAGAATATCATATTCCAACATTCTATTACGAGTCACTATGGAATATAAATGGCTTTATTATTCTCCTATTAGTAAGAAATTGTAAAAAAATAAAGAATGGACAGCTAACCGGAATATATTTAATATGGTATTCACTTGGAAGATTTTATGTAGAGTCCTTAAGAATGGATAGCCTTATGCTAAAAAACTTTAAAATGGCTCAACTAGTTTCAGTAGTATTATTAATTATTGGTTTATTTTTACTACTAAAGGATAAAATATTAAAAAAGGATACCCCCAATTTATATCATGATATAAATACAACAAAAATAGGTGGAGATGATGAATATACCACATTATGATGTAGCCATTATAGGCGGAGGAGTTGCAGGAATGACTGCAGCTTTATATTTAAAAAGAGCTAATATATCTTGTTGTATATTTGAAAAGAATATACCAGGAGGAATAATTAATTATACTGATCAAATTGAAAATTATCCAAGTTATCCAAATATTTCAGGAGGAGATCTTGCCTATAACATTTATTCGCAGTTGCAACAAAATAATATAGAATTTATTTTTGAAGATGTTATCAGTATTACAAGCGATAAAGATAATAAAAATATTATAACAAAAAACAATACGTATACATCTAAATATGTAATAATTGCTACAGGCAGAAAATATAAAAATTTAAATGTTGAAAATGAAAAAGAATTAGAACATCGAGGAATCAGCCATTGTGCCATTTGTGATGGTAGTTTATATAAGAATCAGGATGTTACTGTTATAGGTGGAGGTTCCAGTGCCATTGAATCAGCTCTATATTTATCAAATATCTGTAAAAATGTTACTCTAATTCACCGCAGCGACATTTTTAAAGCTGAAAAATCCAAATTAGCTTTAGCAAAAGAAAAAAAGAATATCGTTATAAAAACAAATGAAAGCGTAAAATCATTTCTAAAAGATGATGAAAATTTGTTAAAAGGCATTACATTGGAATCGGGCAAAAAAGTTATGTGTAAGGCATGTTTCATCTGCATTGGCTTTACACCAGCTACGAATATTTTCAAAAAACTAAATATTACAAACAAAGATGGTTATATTATAGTTGACAATAATATGAAAACTAGTATAAATAATATTTATGCAGTAGGTGACGTACGAGCAAATAGTCCATGTCAAATAATTACCTCAATGGCCGATGGTGTAGTGGCGTCGTTAAGCATAATAAACAATATATAAAGAATGGATGTGTTAAAATGAAAAAGAAAGTTGTAGTATTTGGTGGAGGAACAGGTCTTTCATCATTGCTAAGTGGATTAAAAGATTTTCCAATAGATATAACTGCTATCATTACCGTATCTGATAATGGTAGATCAACAGGAAAATTAAGAAAAGAGTTTAATACTCCGGCAGTAGGAGATATAAGAAAAGTAATTAGTAATTTATCTGATACAGATGATGACATAAAAAAAATGATGGAATACCGTTTCAAAACATCAAGTGATCTAAATGGTCACGCAGTTGGTAATTTAATATTAACATCAATGTTAGATATAACGGGTAGCTTAAAAGATTCCATTAAGCATCTTTCCAAATTGTTGGATGTTAGACATACAGTTTTACCCCTTTCCGAGGATAATAATATAACTTTAATGGCTACCACAAAAGATGGTAAGATTATAGAAGGGGAATCTGAAATAACCGAATGTCCAAGCATAATTGATCACATATTTTATAAAGAAGAACCAAAAGTTATAGATGAAGTCTTAGAGGCAATAAAAAATGCTGATTTGCTAATATTAAGTATGGGTAGTCTTTATACTAGTTTATTACCAAATATAATTTGTGAAAGTGTATTAAGGGAAATTGATAATTGTAAAGCCCCAATAATGTATATTTGCAATGCCATGACTCAACCGGGAGAAACAGATAAATTTACCGTAGCCGACCATGTGGAATTAATAAATAGTTACCTTGATAAAAGAAAGATCGATGTAGTAATCGCCAGCAACACCAAAATAGACAAAAATATAGCAGAAACATATGAAACAACAGAACAAAAAGATCCTGTCATAATTGATAAGAAAAGAATCTCTGAACTTGGTGTAGAATTAATAGAGTCTGATTTAATAAAAGTAATAAATAATGTTTTAAGACATGACAGTATAAAAGTTGCATCTATTATTATGTTATATTTGATGAGGGATTAAATGTCATACACCACCCAAATAAAAAATGAAATATCAAAATTATATAATACAAAATCAGAAATGATTGCTGAATTATCAGCCTTTGTAAGAAATAATGGTAATATAGTAGATAATTCTATTTATTTAACTACAGAAAATGAAATAATATTAAATAGATTAGTAGAATTTATTACAGCTCTTTATGATATTCACCCCAAAACAGATTCAAAAGATAATCTTAACTTTTCTAAAAATAGATTAAATGTTTTAGTTATTAATGAAAAAGTTGATTTTATTTTACAAGACCTTGGTTACTATGATTCTAATAATAAATACCTTTTAACACCTCCAACGTATATAGTTGGCGCAAATGAAGAAATTAGAGCCTATTTAAGAGGGGCGTTTTTATGTCAAGGAAGTATAAATGACCCTAAAACATCTCAATATCATATGGAGTTATTAATAGATAAGCCCCAAGAAGCGGTGTTTATTCAAAAACTATTAAATATTTTTGATCTAAACGCTAAAATTCTAAATCGCTATAATGGTTATATGATATATATAAAGGAAGCTGAAAAAATAAGTGATTATTTAAAAATGCTGAAAGCAAATCAAGCAGTACTATACTTTGAAAACGTTAGAATTTATCATCAAGAAAAAAACAAGGCCAATAGATTAAATAACTGTGAACAAGCTAATATAGATAAAGTTATTCAAACAGCAAATGAACAATTAAAACACATAGAAATAATTGAAGAAAATATGGGAACTGATTTGTTAGATGACAAAACAAAAGAAGCTTTATATTATCGAAAAAAGTATCCTGAGGCTTCACTAAAGGAACTTAGTGAAATAATTTCTCTAGAAACAAACAAGCCTATAACAAAGTCAGGCCTAAACCATCGCTTTAGAAAAATAAAAGAACTAGCTACGAGATTTAATAGTTAGTTCTTTTTCTTTATAATTTTATCGATTAAACCATACTCTAGAGCCTCTTCAGCATCCAAATAGTGATCTCTTTCAGTATCATTTTCAATTGTTTTTAAGCTTTTCTTTGTATTTTTAGCCAATATGGTATTTAACTTTTTCTTTAATTTTGTAATATGTTCAGCAACAATTTTAATTTCTGTCGCCTGTCCTTCTGCTCCACCGAGTGGCTGATGAATCATTATTTCGCTACTAGGAAGGGCACTTCTTTTTCCCTTTTGACCACTACTAAGTAAGAAAGCCCCCATACTTGCGGCCATTCCAACACATATAGTGGCAACATCACTCTTTATAAAATTCATTGTGTCATATATTGCCATACCAGCCGAAACACTACCACCAGGAGAATTAATATAAAGACTGATATCTTCATTACTTATCGAATCCAAATACAATAGTTGCGCAATAATACTACTAGAACAAGCATCATTAATTTCGCCACTTAATAGTATTATTCTATTTTTTAGAAGCCTCGAAAAAATATCATAACTACGTTCACCATCTAATTCTTTATCCACAATCATTGGAACTAAATTCATAATCATCACCTATAATTATTTTAGTGTAAACAACAAAAAATATACATTTTAAAATCCGTCAAAATATGCTACAATAAACATAGAATAATTAGAGGGTGATAAAATGGATAATATAAAGATAACTATAAATGATAAAGAATTTTATGTAAAAAGAAAAACTACTTTAGCAGAAATAGCAAATGAATTTCAAAGTAATTATCATCATCCCATATTAATAGCCAAGGTAAATAATACCCTAAAGGAGTTAAATTATGAAATTACGAAACCTAAAAATATAGAATTTCTTGATTTAACTAGTAGAGAGGGAAACAAAATACATGTAAATGCCCTAATTTTTATTTTAGTGGTATCTATAAAAGAATTATATGGTGCCAAATATGATATTAGGGTTCAACATTCAATTGATAAGGGATTATATATAGAAACAAATTTTGAAATAACTGAAAAAAGACTAAATGATATCAAAGAGAAAATGAACAAAATTATTGCTGAAGAAAGACCTATTACTAAATTAAATGTTGATCGTCTTGAGGCAAGAGATTATTTTAGCAAGATAGGCGATAAGGCTAAGGTAAATATTTTAAAATATACAACTAACACATATATAACCTTGTATAAATTAGGTGAATATTATGATTACTTTTATACCAAGATGCCAATTAACACTAAGCAAGTACCGGAGTTTGATTTGACTTACTTACAAAACAATGGTTTAGTTTTACGTTTCCCAACGGTCTATATCAATGATCAAATAAAAGATTATGAAAATCATCCTAATATGTTTAGAGTATTTAATGAATGTCATGCTTGGGGTGAACTAATGCATATTAAAAATGCGGCTGATCTAAATGCTTTAGTATCAACGGGAAAAGTAGAAGAATTAATTAGAATATCTGAAACAAAACAGAGTAATGAACTACTTCAATTAGCTGAAAAAATATACAACAATAAAAATTTAAAAATAGTTTTACTTGCTGGACCATCATCATCAGGAAAAACTACAACTTCTAAAAAGTTATGTATGTTTTTACGTAGTTTTGGTGTAAATCCAGCCGTTATCTCAATGGATGACTATTTTGTGGAAAGAGAAGAAACACCACTAAATGAAGAGGGAAAACCAGACTATGAATGTTTAGAGGCGGTAGACCTTAAACTATTTGACAATCAGATAGAACAAATCCTAAAAGGAGAAGAAGTAGTTACTCCTACATATAATTTCTTGACAGGTAATAAAGAATATAATAATAAAATAAAACTCGGAAATAGTGATGTTTTAGTAATAGAAGGAATTCATGCCTTAGATAAAAGAGTATTAACTAATATTAGTAAAAATAAAATATTTAGAATTTATATTTCCGCCTTAACAGAATTAAATATTGATAACCATAATTATATTTCAACTACAGATAATAGACTTTTAAGAAGGATTATAAGAGATAATAAAACAAGAGGACATGGAGTACAGAGAACTATTTCTACATGGCCAGATGTAAGAAGTGGCGAAGAAAAGTATATTTTCCCATATCAGGATAATGCCGACTACACCTTTAACTCTGCCCTAATATATGAAATAGGAGTTTTAAAAACATACGCAGAACCTCTTCTTTATGCAGTAGATCCATCTGACAGTTGCTACGAAGAAGCTAAAAGACTAATTAATTTTTTAGGTTTCTTCTTACCTATACCAGCAGATGCAATACCCAAAGATTCTATCTTGCGCGAATTTGTAGGAGGAAGTTTCTTTAAATAGAAATATCATAAATTAAGATTAGTACATCAGGAAAGTTTAGTCTTTCCTTTTTTGTTTTATAATAAACTATCAAATTTTATAAATTTCTAAATGTTATTAGAATATATTATAAATATAGAAAAATGTTGACAAAAAAATTGTTTTGTGCTATAATTTAAGAACTTTACGGGGGGATTAATATGGAAAATAAATTTAACTTAGATGAAAAGTTAGATGAATTCGATAAAGAAGAAAATAAAGGAACTAATAAAAAATTAGAACAAGGGGGAAATTATAAAAATTCTAACAGAGATAAGAAAAAAAATTGGCCTGTTAGAATCACTGCCATTGGTACAGCCGCAGCATTGATATTCGCAGGTTATAAAATCCATAATAGAGAACCAGAAATTGATTTAGAAAATTCTAAAGTCATTGATTCAGTTTCTGATGAAAAGTCTATTGATGAGGTAATGGGCTTATACGATGCAGAATTAACCTCAAAATATGGTGATGGTGAGAGAGCAACTTCTTTAGGAAATATTTTATCCAATGAAACAGATCTATCTGCAGCAATCGATACCATTGAAACACTTACTAAGCTTTCTAATGAATTAGATGAATTTGAATTAGAAAAAATTGTAGAAGATGGTGACGGTTTAAGAAAATTAACAAAAGAAGAAGAATTAACTGTAGAAAGTTTAACTATCAGTGATTTAGAAGAAAAAATGGCTCACTTTGGTGAAAAATCAAACGTTGATTACAAAGAATTTAGTCAAGAAGCTATTGAATACAATAGAGAAGCAATGGACTTAAAATATGCTAAAGACTTAATCAACAGTCAATTATTAAGAGAAGGAAAATCTTTCTTAGCAGACTATGGTGATTTAATTATTCAAAGTATTATAATTGATAAAACAAACTTACCAGTTGAAGAATATGATGATATTGAAATTAAAGTGAATGATAATAGATATTCTCTAAAATATACAGCTGAAGCAACAGGACAACATTTCACAGTAAATATAGATGATAATGATGTTAGAGAAATTTTAACTAGTAGTGATTATTTTGATAGTACTATAGACAAAAAAGTTAATTTCAAAGACTACAAGAAAAAAACCTTAAAAGCTATTAATGCTTACAAAAAGGCATTATTAAGTACTTATGAATTAGATAAAGAATATAGTGATGCTTGGAGTCTATCAAATGAAAGTACTAATAGTGAAATTAGAGAAAAGGTAAAATCATTGTCATAATAATACTAAAATAAATAATTATTAAAAACTCATCTCTTAGGACAGAAATGAGTTTTTTTGTGAAAAAATTAAAAAAATTGTCAACTTATTTTATCTATATAGACTAATTTTTGTTTTTGTTATATTATAAAAATAGGAGGAAATATATGATAAAAGTAGCTATTAACGGATTTGGAAGAATTGGAAGATTAGTTTTCAGACTTATGGAGGAAAGCCCAGATTATGAGGTAGTAGCCATTAATGATTTAACAGATGCTTCTCAGTTAGCATACCTATTAAAGTATGATACTAATCACCGTAGTTATAGAACAGAAGAAATCAGTTCTGAAGATGATAATTTAATTGTAGGAAAAAGAAGTATTAAAATATATGCTGAAAAAGATCCTAATTTATTACCATGGAAAAAACTAGGAATAGACGTTGTTATGGAGTGCACTGGCCACTTTACTGACAAGGAAAAGGCCATGGCCCATATAAATGCTGGTGCCAAAAAGGTTATTATATCAGCACCTGCGAAGGGTGATTTAAAAACAATAGTATATAATGTTAACCACTTCACTTTAACAGGCACAGAAAAGGTTATTTCAGCAGCTAGTTGTACTACAAACTGTCTAGCCCCTGTTTTAAATGTTTTAGAAGAAAACTTTGGTATTGAAAATGGCTATATGACAACTATACATGCCTATACAAATGATCAAGTTATTTTAGATGTTACACATCCTAAAGGAATTAAATCAAGAAGAGGAAGAGCTGCCGCAGCAAATATAATACCAACATCAACCGGTGCTGCTAGTGCCATAGGAAAGGTTATACCAAGTCTTGATGGCAAATTACAAGGTGGGGCAATGAGAGTGCCAGTACCAACAGGTTCTGTTATAGACCTTGTATTAGAGCTAAAGAAAAAAACAACGGTAGAAGAAATTAACGAAACATTTAAAAATAATGCTAATGAAACATTGGGATATACAGATGATCCAATTGTTTCAAGTGACATAATTGGAGATGAACATGGTGGCGTAGTTGATGGACTACTTACCAGCATCAATGAAGTCGATGGAAAACAACTAGTAAAAGTAGTTGCTTGGTATGACAATGAAATGAGTTACTCAGCTCAGATGGTTAGAACGGCTAAATATTTAATGAACATGGGTGAAGTTTTGTAACTTCATCTTTTTATATATCAAAAATAATGTTATACTATAAGTACAATGAGGGTGAGATAATGATAAAGACAGTAAGAGATATTAATTTAAATAACAAGAAAGTTTTGATTCGTTGCGATTTCAATGTTCCAATTAAAGATGGAGTTATAACAGATGATACAAGAATTGTAGAAAGCCTTAAAACTATCAAGTATGTTCTAAGTAAGAACTGCAAAATAATATTATTTTCTCATTTAGGCAGGATAAAGGAAGCATCAGATCTTGCTAAAAACAATTTGGATAAGGTTGCAATACGTCTACAAGAACTATTAAATAAAAAAGTAACATTTATACCCGAAACAAGAGGCGAAACATTAGAAAAAGCCATTAAGGAGATGAATAATGGAGATATAATCTTAGTACAAAATACAAGATATGAAGATCTTAATGGTAAAAAAGAAAGTTCAAATGATCAAGAATTAGCCAAATACTGGGCAAGCCTTGGAGATGTATTTATTAATGATGCATTCGGAACTATTCACAGATCTCATGCTTCAAATGTTGGAATTGCTAGTTATTTAGAAAGCGCAATTGGTTTTTTAGTAGAAAAAGAACTCAAGGCATTGCAAGAATTAAATAATCCAAAAAGACCCTATGTTGTAATATTAGGTGGTGCGAAAGTATCAGATAAAATAGGCGTTATCAATAATCTAATCAACAAGGCTGACTATATCTTAATTGGTGGTGGAATGTCTTTTACTTTTCTGAAAGCAGAAGGCCATGAAATAGGAAAATCTCTATTAGACAGTAGTCATTTAGAATATTGCTCAAATATTTTAAAAGAATATCAAGATAAGTTAATCCTACCAATAGATATAACTACATCTAAAGAATTTTCAAATGATACTCCATTTACCACTAAAAGTATTAATGAGATTGAAAAAGATGATATAGGATTAGATATAGGAATAGAAACTATAAAATCATTTGAACAAATTTTATCCACAGCTAAAACTGTAGTATGGAATGGTCCCCTTGGTGTATGTGAGATGTCAAATTTTAAAAAAGGTACCTTAGATATCCTAAATTATCTTGCTGAAAATAATATAAAAACAATTATTGGTGGAGGAGATACTGCTGCTGTTATTTCAAATAATAAGAGTTTGAAAGACAAAATTTATCATATCTCTACAGGCGGCGGAGCTACTTTAGAATATCTAGAAGGAAAAACTCTCCCTGGCCTTAAGGTATTAGATAAAGAGGCGTAATATGACTCAAAACATAATAATTACAGGAAACAGACATAGTCAAAAACATATTAATATTATGGAAATGGATCCATACAATTCTAAAACGGCTAATCTATTGCATGAATATGACACAAAAAATAATACCTCATAACTTTGTTTAACCTTATCGTCATATTTTAAATTTAATGAAAAAACATGTGAAAAATATTCTAAGAGGGAATATGAAATAGCCAGGATGACAGAACCAGTATTTAGTATATTATTATATACTTTGAACAAAGAGGAAAATATTAAAAGTATTTGTCTGGTTGAGTATGAAAATGATCTAAAACAATTAAGAGTATCCATTGATAGTAGTAATAAGGATATTATAGGTGATGTAGCCGACTATGCTTTTAAGAACATGAAAATGGAATCAATTATAGTTTTTGCAAATAAAAATGATAAAAATATATTAAAAGAGCTAATATCAAATGGATATACACCATTATTTGATGATTATGATTCTAAGACACAACTACCATTTCTTATAGAAAAAGATGGTAATACTTATAAAGATGAAAGGAGTATTATATGCGTATAGGCTTATTTACAGATACTTATGAACCACATATAAACGGCGTTTCTACAAGTGTAGCAATGTTAAAAAGAGCCCTTGAAAAAAAGAATCATATTGTTTATGTAGTAACAGTAAATGATAGCGCCATTAAATACAATTATGATGAAGAAAATAGGATTCTGCGCATTCCCGGTATTCCGACAGGTATATATAATTATAGACTTAGCCAAATATATCCAATTAAAGTGGTAAATAAAATAAAAGGTTGGAAATTAGATGTTATTCATTCTCATACAGAATTTAGTGTTGGTACGTTTGCCAGATTATTTGCCAAGCAGTTTGATATTCCATTAGTCCACACTTATCATACTTGGTATGAAGACTATGTATATTATTTAACAAAGGGTCATGCTGAAAAGGCAAGCAAAAAAGCCGTTGAATATCTGGCTAAGTTTTACTGTGATACAACAGCAACAGAATTAATTGTACCAACCAAAAAGATTTATGACTTATTTAAAGAAAAATATAAATTTAGCAAAAATATTAACATTATTCCAACAGGCATTGAGGTAGAAAGATTCTTTCCAGAAAATATAGATAAAAAAGATGTTAATGCCCTAAAGAAAAGATATTCCATAAATAAAAAAGATTTCATAATTATTTTTGTTGGTAGATTAGCAGCTGAAAAAAATATTGATTTCATCCTGGAAATAGAGCAAGAACTTATAAAAAAGCATGGTAATATAAAGCTGTTAATAGTTGGAGATGGTCCCGAAAGAATAAAGTATGAACAATACTCTGAAGAACTTGGTATTGCTTCAAATGTCATTTTTACAGGTAAAGTTCCTTGGAAAGAAATCCCAAATTATTATAATTTAGCCGACTTATTTATCACTGCATCGACCAGTGAAACTCAAGGATTAACGGTTTTAGAAGCTATGGCATCAGAAGTTGTTCCTCTTTGTATAGATGACGAGGCGTTCACTACGACTGTTATCAATGACTTTAATGGTAAAGTATTCAAAAATAAAGAAGATGCAATTAATGATATAATAGAATTATATAATGATTCTAAGAAAATGGCTAATTTGAAACGCCAAGCTAAAACATCCGCTGAAAGATGTGGAACAAAATATTTTGCAGAGTCTGCTCTCGATGTGTATCAAAGGGCAATTCAGGAAAAGAAAAATAATAAACCTATTTTTAGTAAAATTATTGATAAAATAAAAGGAGATAAATAATGATCATTATCTTAAACAATAAAACTAATTTTACAAGGGATGAATTTTTAGATTATAAAAATCATCTATCTCAAATTAATTACTACCATCCCTTAATTTTGTGTCCTAGTTCTTGCTATTTACCTTTTTGCCAAGAAACTACTCTTGGACTAGGTGCTCAAAACGTTAGTAAAACAAATTCCAAATCAGCAACTGGAGAAATAACTGCTCCACAATTAAAATCTCTAAATGTAAATTATTGTTTAGTAGGACATTCTGAAAGAAGAATACATTTAAACGAAGATAGTAATGACATCAGTGCAAAAATTAAAAATTTATTAGCCGAAGATATTATTCCAATATTATGTATTGGAGAAAATGAGGAAAAGTACCAAAATAACAAAATAAAAGAGGTACTCCTAAAAGATCTAAAGGCCTCTTTTTCTGCCGTTTCATACTTAGATCAACAAAAAATAATAATTGCATATGAACCAATATGGGCAATTGATAGCGATACCATTCCAACAAATAAGGAAATAGAAGAAACTACGGAATTTATAAAAGGAATATTTCCAAATAATATAGTTCTATATGGAGGCGGAGTAACATCCGATAATATTTACGAACTATCCCAAATAAAAACAGTTGATGGCTTTCTACTAGGAAGGCTAGGAAATAATATCAATGAATTAGAAGAGTTTTTAAAAAATATTTAAAAATTCTTCTTTTTTTGACATAAATTTACTTATTCGACAAAAGTTGTCATTTTTAGTACCTACAAAAAGTAAGAATTTTGTTATATAATGAAATAGCGTAGTAGTGTATGAAAGGAGAAAACATGGCAAAAACTCGCGTACTAATGATAGATGATAATATAGAGTTAGTAAAAATGGTAAAGGAGTATTTTAGTAAAGAGAAGGATATCAGTATAGTCTTAGAGGCACATAATGGAGAAGAGGGCTTCAATATTATTGATAAAAAGAGAGATGAATACGATCTTATCCTATTAGATTTGGTGATGCCTAAAAAGGATGGCAAATCAGTTCTTGAAGATATGAAAACTAAAGGTATTGATAAAAAAGTCATTGTACTTACATCATATAATACCCCGGACATAATAAGAAAAACATCAGAGCTTGGAATAAGTTATTTTATCTTAAAACCTTTTGAATTAAAGGCTCTCGAAAAATGCATTAATGAAGTTATGGATCAAGATAAATATAGTTCGAAATCAATCGATTTATACCATAACAATTTGGAAAAATCTATTACCAAAATATTGCACGAACTTGGTGTACCTTCACATATAAAAGGGTATCAATATATAAGAGATGGCATTATCATGATTTATGATTGCCCAGGGATAGTTGGAGGAATTACTAAAGAACTATATCCTGATATAGCAAAAAAGTATGATACCACAGTATCGCGTGTAGAGCGAGCAATTAGGCACGCTATCGAGGTTAGCTGGAATAGAGGAAATTGGGATTTGATGGAGGAAATATTTGGCCATAGTGTCGACATTGATAAAGCTAAACCAACGAATTCTGAATTTATCGTTACAGTAGCAGATAAATTACGTTTAGAATTTCATGAAAATACGGTAACTTTTTAAAGTATAAGACAAGCAGTAGTAGTCTTTTTTTTATATCTAAATTTATTGTAAAAATATGTAAATTATAAGATTTTATGACAGATAAGTCTTGTTTTTATGATAACATTTGTTTAGAAATAATTTTATAATAGGGGATAAAAATGAATACTACAAAACGTAAAATATTAATTATATTATTAGTAACAGTTGATATAATTGCCATTACTGCTGGGACAGCAACACAATTCATGAAAAATAATAGTACTAAAAGCGATCAAAAAAATACTATCTCATCAAAGGCCTTTTTTTAAAAAAACAAAGAGGGTTATTACGCCTTATTTGATACAACAGGTAAACAATTAACTGATTTTATATTTAGCAAAGTAGATATTAAGACACC
>ERZ779932.760-NODE-760-length-14756-cov-2.169444_pt1 | contig 14756 bp, 14 predicted proteins | sample MGYA00511064_ERZ779932 | MGnify/ENA primary metagenome ERZ779932 (study PRJEB29588, sample SAMEA1966821) | human gut metagenome | biome: human gut; feature: human-associated habitat; material: faeces | place: Denmark | collected 2008/2010 ...
AATACTAGTAGTAGTTTTACCTACTCCACCTTTTTGGTTTACGATTGCTATAATTTTTCCCATATAATGTCACCTTATTTTCCTCAAATATAATTGTATCAAAAAATATCGAAAAAAGGAAGTGGTTTTTTGTATTTATTTCACTTCGTACTTCGTTACTCAGTGTTTTCTGAAGCCTAAGGTCTTCAGAAAAATAATTTTTAGTTTTAAATTTAACAAATATTACAGCATATTATATAAAAACACCATTATTTATTAGTAAGTCATAATGATTATTTGACAAGAAATAATAATTATGTTAGAATACATAGCCGAAATGAGGGGGAAATATTTATAATAAAAGATATAAAAAACAAAAGTGAATTTGAAAATCTAGTGGAAAAAATAAAAACTTGTTTAGATTGGTACAGAAAAAGGAATTTTGACGATAAAGTATATAAGTTATATCTTGCCAATGGAGAAAGGATTAATGTTATTTTTCCAAAACAAACAATAGCCCATTTATTGGGCATTAAAACAGAGTATTTAAAATCAACAAAATTATTAAAGGGTAAAAGCAGTTATGAAATACTTGAAGAAATATGTGCGGACCCATATAAAATATGTAAGTTAGTTAGCGATGGACATTTAACATATAGTTCATTTATTTCACCTTATGCAGATGATAAGGCAGATAATTTTATGAATAATTGTGGAATAAATGATATAAATAGTATTGAATTTATATGTTCTTACATTAAAGAATATAGTTTTATAACTGGCAAACAACAGCTTGAAGGAGATTACTATATATGCTATGGGAAGACAGACGGACTATTAATCTTAGGGCTTAAAAAAGAAGGCAGATATTACCAACCAATGACTAATAGAATTATTGATTTAAATGACAAAGAATCTAAAGAATTTTTAGGTCAATTACTTACTAATCAGCACATAACTACATTATCGACAATAATGTTAGGAAATGAATATGGAGAAAGCAAAAAAATATTCTACAATAATGAAGAAAAAATAAAAAAAGTAAAAACCCTTAATGCTTATAGTGAAGAATATGATGCCACAGTAGAAGTTGGTAAAGATTATATGTTCATACTAGAAAAATTTAGTAAATTATATAACTTCAGTAAAGAGTTAGATGATATTTTGACATTTATATCAAATACAATGCAAAATAAATGCCCAGTAAATTTATCAAAATTACAAGAAAAGAATGTAACATTATCTGAAAGTATGATTAGTATGATAAATGCATATAATTTATCATTAGAAAAAGAATTAACATCAGAGGGAGCAAATATATATGCAAAAAAAACTAAAGAAGAACGCGATAAACTACGTGAAGAATTTATAAAAATTCAAACTGAACTTGCCGCAGCAATTAATGTTAATGAAAAACTAGTACAGGAAAATAAAAAATTACAAGAAGATAATCAAAGATTACAAGAGGAAAACAAAGCTTATGGTGATAGAGAAACAAGAATAATAAAAATATTAACTAGAGAAAATGATGTTAATGATGAACAAAATCATTAAAATTTCTTGACATAAACAAAATAAAACTATATAATAAAGTAGCATTTGACTTGGAGGTGTATTATATAATGAAAAGAACTTATCAACCTAATAACAGAAAAAAAGCTAAAAAGCATGGTTTCTTTGCTAGAATTAAAGGTAATGTTTTAAAAAGTAGAAGAAATAAAAAAAGAAAAAAATTATGTGCATAATTTTGTTTTCTTTTTTATTTTTTTATATCTAATTTAATATGAAGAAGATAGAAATAATCAAATCATCAAGGGAATATACTGAAATAATTAATACTAATATTTACAGAAGAAGCAAATATTTTAGTATATATTATCGTAAAACCGGTGATGAAAATAAATATGGTATTACTATTCCAAAAAAGACAGGAACAGCGGTAATACGTAATAAAATAAAGAGAAGGGTAAAAAACATTATTGATAATAATAAAAATATAGTGCAAAAAGGCTATGACTATGTTATAATTGTTAAGAAAGGCATAGTAGATTTAACATACCAAGACATGGAAAAAGAATTGTTAAAACTACTAAGTATGGGTGATTAATTTGAAACAAGGAAAAAAAACATTTAAAATAGTACTAATTATCCTAAGTTTAGTTATGTTAACAGGATGTACTAAAACATTAACTGGAGAAGATAAAAAGGCTGTAAAATATGAAGAAACTGGTAAAGCATTAACTGAAAATATTCTTTGTAAACCTACAAATAAAGATGTAATAGAACTATACAAAGAAAATAAAGTTGATGTTGATAAACTACCAAGTTGTGAAAACTTTAAACCTTTTTCTGAGTATGAAGGACTATGGACAACAGTATTTGTAAAACCGCTTGCTTGGGTAATCATAAATATTGGCGTACTTTTAGGTAAAACAGGTCTAAGTAAAGGGTTAGCAAATGGATTTGCAATTATTTTATCTTGCTTAGCAATAAGATTAATACTATATCCATTTACTAGAAAAACTGCAATGCAGTCAGAAAAAATGAAAGAAGTTCAGCCACAATTAGAAAAATTAGAAAAGAAATATAAAGATAAAACAAGTGAAGAAGATCAAAAGATGAAAGCACAAGAAATGATGGTAATTTATCAAAAAAATAAAATAAATCCATTATCAAGTTGTTTACTATCATTCATTCAAATACCATTATTATTTGCATTTCTTGAAGCAATAAATAGAACTCCGGTAATATTTGAAAATAAATTCTTCAAGTTAGATATGGGAACTACAATATCACACGGAATAATGTCAAAGACATGGTATCTATATGTACTACTATTTGTTATTATTCTTGCAACATCATATCTATCATTTAGAAAAACATTAAAAGATCAAACTGGAATGGCTAAACAAATGAAAAGTACAATATATATCATGCTTGCTATGATAGTTATAGCATCATTTAGTTTACCAGTAGCTCTTGGTTTATATTGGATAGCATCATCATTATTTACAGTGGCTCAAAACTTGATTGTTGAAAGAAAGAAGGCAAAGAAGTAATGAATAAGTATTATTTTGAAGGAAAAACACAGGAGCAGGCAATTAACCTTGCACTATATGAACTAAATATATCTGAAGACGATTTAATAGTAAATAATGTTGAAGATAAAAGTAGTTTGCTAAAGAAGAATGTTAAAATAGAAGTATTAAATATAAAAGAAATAATTTCATTTATCAAAGATACATTAAATAAAATAACTGAGTTAATGGGAGCTAAATCAAATCTTGAAGTAAAAAGAAGAGAAAAAAGTATTTCAGTTACAATATTCTCTGAAAACAATGCTATTCTTATTGGTAAAAATGGTAAGAATGTTGCTGCTCTTCAATTACTAATAAGACAAATGGTAAATTCAAAATTAAAAGAGCCATTATCAATTATTATTGATGTTGGGAATTATAAAGAAAAAAGAGCAAGAAGCATTGAGTACTTAGCCAAAAAACTAGCAAGAGAAGCATACAAAACAAAAACAGAAGTAACCATGGATAGTATGAATTCTTATGAAAGAAGAATAGTACACGAGGTCCTAGCGGATGACAAATATGTTTATACAGAATCAATTGGTGAAGAGCCAAATAGAAAAGTAGTAATTAAATTAAAAGAAAGTAAATAAGTGTAAAATACTTTCTTTTTTAATTTATATTGTAAAAATTAAATGACAATTAAGACAGAATGTGATAAAATACTACCAGAGAAAGAAGGCGTATTATGGGAGATACAATCGCAGCCATATCAACAACTGCAGGAGTAGGAGCAATATCAATAATAAGGTTAAGTGGTGAAGAAGCACTAAAAATAACAAATAAAGTTTTTACGAAAGATTTGACAACTGCGGCATCACATACTATTCATTATGGATATATTAAAGATGGTAATGAAAAAATAGATGAAGTTCTAGTAAGCGTAATGCTAGCACCAAAAACATTTACAAGAGAAGATGTAGTAGAAATAAATTGTCATGGTGGAATAGCTACTACTAATAAAGTATTAGAATTATTACTAAATAATGGTGCTAGACTAGCAGAGCCAGGAGAATTTACAAAAAGAGCCTTCTTAAATGGAAGAATAGATCTTCTTGAGGCAGAGGCTACAATGGATTTAATATCATCAAAATCAGAAACGGCCAGAAAAATATCAATAAACACACTAACTGGTGAGACATCTAATCTAATCAAAAGTCTTCGCAGTGATTTAGTTCAAATTATCAGTAATATTGAAGTAAATATTGACTATCCAGAATATGAAGATGTTGAAGATATGACTAATGATAAAGTACTTCCAAATATCAAAAAATTTAGAGAAAGACTAGAAAATATTATCAAAAAATCTGAAGACAGTAAAGTAATTAAAGAAGGTATAAAAGTAGGAATAATAGGTAAGCCAAATGTTGGTAAAAGTAGTCTCCTAAATGCACTTATTGAAGAAGAAAAAGCAATAGTTACAAATATTCCTGGGACTACAAGAGACATAGTAGAAGGAACTATTGTCCTTGGTGGAATAACCTTAAATATAACAGATACTGCTGGTATTAGAGAAAGTGATGACCTAGTGGAGATGCTAGGAGTCACCAAAAGCCTAAAGATAATAGATTCGTCAGACTTAGTAATATTTATACTAAATAATAATGAAGAATTATCAGATGAAGAAAAAGAATTATTAAACAAGTTAAAAGACAAAAAGAAAATAATTGTGGTAAATAAAATCGACCTAGAAGGTAAATTAGATAAATCATTATTAGGAGATTATATAGAAATATCAGTAAAAGAAAATATTGGAATAGATAAAATAAAAGACAGAATAAGAAAACTATTCAATATAGGAGAGCTTTCATCTAATGACTTAACATATTTATCAAATGCTAGAACTATATCATTATTAAAAAAATCACTAACTATAATAGATAGCACTATTAAAGAAATAAATGATAATAGCCCAATAGATATAGTAGAACTAGGACTAAGAGATGCATGGAATACTCTTGGTGAGGTAATTGGAGCAACATATAAAGATGAATTGTTAGATGAATTATTTTCTAGATTTTGCTTAGGAAAGTAGAGTGATAACATGAATTATGAAGTAATAGTAGTAGGAGGAGGACACGCCGGATGTGAAGCTGCCCTTGCTTCCTCTAGAAAAGGACATAAAACCCTTTTAGTAACAGGAAATATAAATAACATAGCTACAATGCCATGTAATCCATCAATTGGCGGATCTGCAAAAGGAATAATTGTAAGAGAAATAGATGCACTAGGAGGCTCTATGGGTGAGGTGGCGGATGCAACTCTTATTCAGATGAAGATGTTAAATTATGCTAAAGGCCCCGCAGTAAAATCATTAAGAGCCCAAGCAGATAAAATAACATATCCTAGAGAAATGTTAAAAGTATTAAGAAGTGAAAAGAATCTTTCTATCAAAGAAGGAATGGTTGAAGACCTAATTGTCAAAGATAATACAGTCCATGGTGTAGTACTAGATACAGGAGAAAACATAATATCAAACATTGTTATCTTAACAACAGGAACATACCTAAAATCTGATATTCTAGTAGGAGACACCCGTACCAGAAGTGGTCCCCATAACGAAAGACCATCTATGCATTTATCTGACAACTTAAAAAAATATGGTTTTAACATCCTAAGATTAAAAACAGGAACACCACCAAGAATTGACAGAAGTACTATTGACTTTACTAAAACACAAAGAGAGGATGGTGACAAAGAAGCTTATACATTCTCACATACTAATCCTCCAGTTTATGATGTAAATAATCAGGAGCCCTGTCATTTAATATACACAACAGAAGAAACTAAAAAAATAATTCTAGATAATCTAAATAAATCAAGTATGTATGGTGGATTGAATGACATAACAGGAGTAGGCCCAAGATACTGTCCTTCAATTGAAGATAAAATAGTAAGATTTAGTGATAAAGAAAGACATCAGTTATTCTTAGAACCAGAAAGTAAGTATTATGATGACATCTATCTTCAAGGATTTTCAACAAGTATGCCAAGAAATATCCAAGAAGAAATGGTACATAGTCTTCCTGGCCTAGAGAAGGCTAAGATATTAAGATATGCCTATGCTATAGAGTATGATGCTATTTATCCAACACAAATAAAACCAAGTTTAGAGACTAAAGTATTAAATAATCTCTTTACTGCCGGCCAAATAAATGGCACCAGCGGTTATGAAGAAGCTGCTTGTCAAGGATTAATCGCTGGTATTAATGCCGGTCTAAAACTAGAAGGAAAAGAACCATTGATACTAAAGAGAAATGAAGCTTATATAGGAGTATTAATAGATGATTTAGTAACTAAAGGCACCAAAGAACCATATCGTATGTTAACTTCACGAGCAGAATATCGTCTTTTACTAAGACATGACAATAGCGACTTAAGATTAACTGAGTATGGCCATAATGTTGGATTAGTAACAGGAGCAAAATACCAAAAGTTTAAAGAAAAGAAACAAAATATTTTAGAATTAATAGAAAAATTAAAAGAAATAAAAATAACTGTGGATAATGAAAAGAGAAGGGTAACAACTACTGTATATGACTACCTAAAGAATCCAACAGCCAAGTTAGAAGAACTAAACAAAGTATTTAATCTAAATCTAAATTATTCCAAAGAAGCACTTGAAGAAGCAGAAATACAAATAAAATATGAAGGATATATCAAAAAAGTAGAACGTGAAGCCGAGAAGATGCTTAAAAATGAAGAAAAACAAATACCATTAGATATAGATTATGATAAAGTACCTAATCTAGCTAGTGAAGCAAGACAAAAATTAAAAGAAGTAAGACCATTAAACATAGCTCAGGCTATACGTATTAGTGGTGTTAATCCGGCAGATATATCAATATTATTAGTATATTTAAGGAAGTTTTATAATGTCTAAAGAAGAATTTATAATTAAAGTAAAAGAGCTTGGATTAGTTCTTACTGATAAAGAATTACATAGTTTAGATAGATACTATCAAATACTAAAAGAAGAAAATAGTAAGTATAATTTAACTAGAATAATTGAAGAAGAAGAAGTATATTTAAAACATTTTTATGATAGCCTAACAATAACAAAAGTTGTAAATATAGATAATCAGAGTATTTGTGATTTAGGCTCAGGAGCAGGCTTTCCTGGTTTAGTATTAGCAATATGTTTTCCTAATGCTCAATTAACTTTAATAGAAGCAAATGGTAAGAAATGTCATTTTTTGAATATAGTAAAAGAATCTTTGAATTTAGATAATGCAACAATAATAAATACTAGAGTAGAAGATTACTCTAAGAAAAATAGAGAAGTATTTGATATAGTGACAGCACGAGCAGTAGCTCCATTAAAACATTTGTTAGAATATGGAATTCCTTTAGTAAAGGTAAATGGTTATTTTATAGCAATGAAGGCTAATACTGAAAATGAAGAAATAAATATAGTTAACTACTATAATAAGTTAGATATTAAAGAAGAATCTAGAGTTATATTTAATTTACCTAAAGAAAATAGTATTAGAACTATAATTAAATACTTAAAACTAAAAGAGACAAGTCAAAGTATCCAAGAAGATATTCTGAAATTATTAAGAAAGATATATAGTGCAGTATTATATATCTTTTTTTATCTCCGCTTGAGCCTAAGGTCTCAAGTGGCTTGATAGAGTCTAGGTCTCTATCAAGAACATCTTTAGTAAAAACACTTGAAAAATATGTATTTTTATGATACACTAATGCTGATTTTGAGGGGAGTTAAATTAATATGGAAAATAGAAAAATTTCTAAAATAATTGAAGAGGTAAATGAAGTGGTGTCTTCAATGACGCCTGCAAAAAAATATATAAGTGGTAAAAAACTAAATGCCAAGACACAAAAAGCCTTGTCAGATATTGAAAAAAACCACAATACATCTTGGGCTGTAGAAATTTTTAGAAGAAATCAAGAAAACTTAGACCTTATATCATTGTTATATAGAGGAAATAAAATTTCTTATGAAAAGATGTTTACAGAAGCGTATGATTATGCAAAATCATTAAAGAGTATTGGATATACAAAAGGTGATACAATTCCAATTTGTGTTGATAATATACCAGAATTTGTTTATTTAATGATTGGAGCTAGCTTTATAGGCTGCAATTTGGTTGTGGTGGGTGATTGGTTTAATAAAGAGTATTTAAAAGAAATATTAAATGAAACAAAGAGCAAATATATATTTGTTTCAAATAAAAACTATGTGCAAATAAATGAGGCAATAAATGAATCAAATATAGAAGAAATAATAATGCCTACACTTAATGATTGACTACCAATAGACAAAAATAGTGTTAAATACAATCCATACCAAGAAATAGAAGCAAAATTTTGTCATAATTTTACAAACAACATTAGTGAATTAAAAAAACAAAGCCAAAAGAGAATATTTGGTATTAAAGAATTTGCAAATATAGGAAAAGATTATACAGGAGAAGTAATAGAAAATGTTTCGATTGATGCTCCTTTTATACAAACGTATACCAGCGGAACAACTGACCCTGGCCGTCCAAAAGGAGTAATTCATTCTACTAGAAGCTATATAACATTATCTAGGTGGAAAGAATCAGATGTATCAGGATTACCAAGTATGAGAAATATGACTATTTTAGGACATATTCCCACATATACTCATATGGAACTATCATGTGCAATATCGGATACATTATATGAAAAATGTACTTTAGCATTAGAACCATATTATGATAGAGACTTCTTTATTTATTCACTTTTAATCAACAAGCCTAACTTTGTACCAGCATCAACCGGATTTTGGACAAAATTGTGTGATCAATTAAATCATGATGAAAAGTTTAAAAATATTAATATGCCTTTTTTAATGTTACCAACAGTAACAGGAGAAGAGTGTTCACCTGGAGAAGAATATTATTATAATGCAACATCAAAAAAACATAAATTTGGTACCGATAAATTACCTTATCCACTATCACCAGTAACATTTTCAATAGGTGGAGGAACATCTGAAAGTAGTGGCGTATTTGTTACAATACTAAAATCATTACAAGAAAAAAAGATTAGCAATATTGTAAAAAAGTATGGTCTAGGGCTTACTCCTCATAGTTTTGTTGACCTGGAAGTTTTAGATAAAGATGGAAATTATTGTCCCATAGGTAAACCGGGAATATTAGTAATAAATGGCCCTTGTAATATGCTGGGATATAGCGAATCAAAATTAAACGATTCCATATATGTAAAAGATAGTAAGGGGAAAACTTGGTTAAATCAAGGTGCTTATTCCTATAAAACAGATAATCAAGGAAGAATAAAAATGAAAGGAAGACCAAATAGTTTTATTACTTTATCCGATAAAACCGAATTACCATACTACATAATTGAAGATATAATTGAAAAAGATATAAAAAATATTATGGTAGCGGTTCTTCTAAAAATAAATGATGATTCTTATATTTGTCATATCGAATTACAAAGGCAAAGCAAATTATCACAAGAAGAAGTTATCAATAATGCTATGAATAGATTAGCTAATAGTGTCCCATTGGAAGTATTAAAAAAGTTATACTTAAGAATAATACCATCATTTCCTGTAGCTCCAAGTGGTAAAAGGGATACAAATCCTTTATTAGCAGAAAAAGTACCTGAAGATAGTATTAATTGTGCTGAGTATTTAAAAACTTCAAGAAATGTAAAGAAGAGAGTAAAACAATAATTACTCTCTTTTCTAATGTGGACAATAATACAAATAAATGTTATAATCGTAGTATAAGACAATAGGAGAATTATTATGAATGTTGAATTTTTAATTTTATATGCACTTATATTATCAATAACATTAAATATAATGTACTTCATCAGGAAACACATTAACTCTAACGAGGCAAAAATATTTTCAAAAATTCTTTTTTCAAATTTACTTGGATTAATGTTAGAATTGATGTGTATATATATGAGCAATAAATTTTCTCCAACATCATTGCCCGCAATAATCTTTACAAGAGCATATTTAATATATTTAATAACGTATTTATTGTTTATGACACTATATAATTATGTTTTATGCTATACAACAGAAAAGCAAAAAAAATTAGAACATTATAAAAAATTAAGAAACATATCATACACTATTTATGCTGTATGCGTTGTTGTGTGTATGGCATTACCATTGCAGACAGAAAAAGGTTATGCTATAGGCCCGGCAGTTAATTTTGTATATTTGTGTTCTACAATATGTATAAATGTATGGTTTATTCCAATGATAAAAAACAGAAAAATAATAGAACATAAAAAATTTGTACCACTTTATATATTTATTCTTCTTATAATTATCGTTGCTATAATACAAAGAATTTATCCTCAAGCTACTTTAATAACAATAGTGGAATTTCTAATAGTTTTCATAATGTATCATACCATTGAAAATCCTGATATGAAAATGTTAGATGAAGTTCACAAGGCTAAAGTAATAAGTGATAATGCTAATGAAGAAAAAACACTATTTTTGTATAATATGACAAATGAAATAAGAGGTATAACCAAAGATATCGATAAAGAAACAGATAACATATTAGATGAAACAGATAATAAAGAAATTGATGTTGAAGAAATAAATAATTCCGCTAGAAATATTAAGGGAAGTACTGCCAAATTTACTACTATGACAAATGAAATATTAGATATATCAAGTATTGATAGTGCTAGTGTTAGAATATATAATGAAAAATATAATATAAAAAGATTGTTAAAAGAACTTGTAGGAATATACAAGCCCAAAGCTCAAAATAAAAATCTAGACTTTAGAGTAAGCATAGCCAGTGATATACCAGAATATTTATATGGTGATGGAATAAATCTAAAGAAAGTATTAACCATAATATTAGATAATAGTATTAAATACACCAATAATGGATATATAGAGTTTAATATAAATACTATTATAAAAGGAGATATAGTTAGATTAATAATATCAGTCGAAGACTCTGGAACCGGAATGAAAGCCGAAGACATAAATAAAATATTCACAAAGAAACAAGAAAGAGAAGATAATCATAATCTAAATAATAACCTATATAATGCTAAAAGACTAATAACACTAATGAATGGAACAATCGTACCAAGTAGTAGTTATGGAAGTGGAACAACCATAAAAATAATATTAGACCAAAAGTATGATACCATAGATACAGATATAAATAAATACGATAATATTTATGATAAAAAGAAAGTATTATTAATAGATGATAGTCCATCAAGTGAAAAACTATTTAATAAAATATTAAGCGGAACAAATATAGAACTAACTAGTGTAAAATTAGGAAAAGAAGGATTAGAAAAAATAAGAAGCAAAGAAAAATATGACTTAATATTATTAGATGAAGAGTTAGAACCACAAAATGGACATATAATTATGCAAAAATTATTAGAAATAAGAAACTTTAATACCAAAGTAATATTATTAACAAAAGATAATAAATATGATTATGATGATAGTTATTTACAGGAAGGATTTACTGATTACATAATAAAATCATCAGATAAAGAAGAAATATTAAATAAAATGAATAAGTACTTGTCATAGTACTTTTTTCTTGCGTTTAATTGAAAAATCTGTTATTATATATGCCGAGGTGTTAATATTTATGAAATGTTGTGGAAACTGTGAATGGTGTATTACTGAAGAAGAAGAACTTGCTCAAATAAAAGAAAAAAATTATGATGAAGAGGATCTAAATAGACCTCTTACTGGGGACTGTTCTCTAGGAATTGATCCTGGCGAAAACTATTGCTGTAGTCAGCATAATTATATGGAAAAGTTAACCAATATTTATGTGCTATATGACGAAAACTATTTTGGTCCAGGCTATTTTATAGTTACAGAATATAATAAAGAACCAGTTATACTTATAAAAATGTTTATCGCAGGTAGTAAAAATTTTCCTGAATTCAAATTATTTGCTTATGAAAAAGAAAGCAATAACTATTCTACCAAATTAAATAAAAGTATAAACTTATTATCATTCAAAAAAAATAATGAAGATTTGTATCAGATAGTTAAATTACTATCTTCATCACTACCTTATGATACAGTTCTATCAGCAGAATATAATAAAGAAAAAAGTAGCATACATATAAGTATTACCGAAGACTATGCTGACATAACTATATCAAAAGATATAGTTAGTGATAAAGACAATAAAGATTCCATAAACATAACACTAGGAGACCCATATACCTGCAAAAACTATATTCAGTTAAGTACCTTTTATAATAGATTAGCCAAGCTAAGTAAAGGTGTACTTAAAGAAGAAGGAATGAAAAAAATCCTGAAAATAAAATAAATATAACTAAAGGTAGATTTTTGTCTATCTTTAATTATTTACTAAAAAACTATTGTAATTTACTCTAGGTATTTGATATAATTAAATAGACAAAGAAAGGTGATTAAAATGGAAGAATACAAAATAATTACTCATGATGAAAATGAGACAATTGCAGTAGCACAAAATATCGAATCAGAAAAATTTCCTAATATGGTTATATGTTTAAATGGAGACCTTGGTAGTGGTAAGACACTATTTACTAAAGGCTTTGCTCATGCCATGGGAATAGATGAGATAACTTCACCTACATTTACAATTATAAAAGAATATGTTGGTGAATTACCACTATATCATATGGATGTATATAGACTAGAGGATTCAAAAGAAGACATAGGAATAGAAGAGTATTTTGATAAGGGAGGAGTAACCATTATTGAGTGGGCTGATATGATTAAAGATATCCTACCTCCAGAAAGATTAGATATAAAGATAAAAATAACAGGAGAAAACACAAGAGTATTAATACTAACTCCATATGGAGAAAAATATACTAATATTTGTGAGGCCATAATATGATAAGCTTATTCATAGATACATCACTATCCGATGTATCTATTGCCTTAGTAAAAGAAGGAAAACTTTTATCTAATATTAAAAATACCAGTCCTAAAGAACATTCTATATATACTACAAAATTCATCGAAGATATTTTAAAAGAAAATAACTTAGAGCCAAATGATGTAAATGAAATAGTGGTTGTAAATGGCCCAGGTTCATTTACCGGCATAAGAATAGGAGTAACAATAGCCAAGATGTATGCTTATCTTCTAAAAATAAACATAAAAGAGATAACATCCTTAAAAATAAGAGTATTAGGCTTTACTGGAGATTACTTTCTATCTACCATAGATGCCAAACACGGTAACTATTACATAGGATTATACGATAAAGAGTATAATACCATTACTGAAGAGTTTAACAATATAGATAGAATAGATGAGTTAAAAGAAAAATATAATCCAGTCTTAGTAACCGAAGCAGATGATTATGATATTGAAGAGATAATTAAATATGCTAAGAATCTTCCTAGTATTAATCCCCATGCAGTAAATCCAGTATATTTAAAATTACCCGAGGCTATGGAAAAAAATGATAAAAGAAGTAGTTAATAATGATAATCCCTTTTCTAAAGAAATTCAGTATATAGAGGATAATAATGTACTAGGAGAATTAAAATACTCTCTAATATATGAAAGAATGGAAGTAGATAATATTCTTGTAAAAGAAAAGTATCGCGGTAGAGGAATAGGAACCAAATTAATGAGTTACCTAGTATCCGAAGCCATCCATTATAAAGTAATAAATATAACTCTTGAAGTAAGAGTAAGTAATAGTAGAGCAATAAATCTTTATAAGAAGTTTGGCTTTCGTGAGGTAGCCCTAAGAAAATACTATTATGGAGATGAAGATGCAATACTTATGGAAAAACAGGTGATGTAAATGAAAGATGTATATATACTTGGAATAGAGTCAAGTTGTGATGAAACAAGTATGAGTATAGTAAAAAATGGTTCTGAAGAAATAGCCACTGTAGTACTAAGTCAAATAGATATTCATAAAAACTATGGTGGAGTAGTACCAGAAATAGCAAGTAGAAATCATATCGAAAATATAACAATAGTCCTTGAAGAATTATTAAGTAAGACTAATCTAACTATGAATGATATAACTGCCATAGCGGTAACATATGGTCCAGGACTAATAGGAAGTCTATTAATAGGAGTACAAGCCGCTAAAACAATGGCCTTAGTAACAGGAAAACCATTAGTACCAGTTCATCATATAGCGGGACATATCTATGCTAACAATTTAGAAGGAAGATTACAGTTTCCCCTAATAGCTTTAGTAGTAAGTGGTGGTCATACTGAATTAGTTTATATGAAAGAAGACTATTCTTTTGAGCGAATAGGAGGTACTTTAGATGATGCTGTTGGTGAGTGCTATGATAAGGTAGCCAAAGTAATTGGATTAGAATATCCGGGTGGTCCAAAAGTAGACAAACTAGCTCATCAAGGTAAAGTAACCTATGACTTACCATTACCATTAAATGATAAAACATATAACTTTAGTTTCAGTGGTATTAAGTCAGCAGTTATTAATCTAGTACATAATGAAAATCAAAGAGGAAATACCATAAATAAAGAAGATTTATGTGCTACTTTCCAACATAATGTTACCGAGGTAATAGCTAAGAAAACAATGCATGCCTTAAAAGAATATCATGTAAATAATCTTATAGTAGCGGGAGGAGTATCCGCTAATGCGGGTCTAAGAGAAAGATTAGAAAAAGACTGCAAAGAAAACAATATTAACTTATCAATACCAACACTACAATATTGCA